>Ga0247766_1000016_pt1 | contig 62377 bp, 48 predicted proteins | sample UWRJL223509R6_FD_179946 | JGI IMG/M metagenome (GOLD analysis project Ga0247766, IMG submission 179946) | Plant litter microbial communities from Arlington Agricultural Research Station in Wisconsin, United States - UWRJ-L223-509R-6 | ecosystem: Environmental > Terrestrial > Plant litter >... | reverse complement strand
CACTGGCGCCAAGTATTGCTTGGCGAGCACCAGCGGGATCAGATCATGACAAGTCACGATCCGCGGTTGTCGCATGTCGATCGGTGTTCCCGGTGGGTCGGGCAAGTGCAGCAGCCTCGGCCCCACTCGACGCGCCAACCCTCCCAAAAACAAGCGGCGCTCCAGCTTGTGCCGCTGGTATTGGCGAGAACTCACCTGGATCCGAGGATCACCGGCAAATTGCAGTGATTCATCGACTGCGCCGGCCGCGCTGCCACGATGGCGCGTCAGCCCTGCGATGCTGAGTCGCTGTCCCGACGACGCCGCGCCCGGCCAAGAGTCGCGCTCGGCGAGCGCACGGCACAGGTGTTTGACGTAACGACCGATGCCGCGCTCGCGCGAAGGCGTGTTGAGCGCGGTCATGTCGACCAACACATCAAGCACGCGGTGGATCCTCCGTACTCGCGGCCGCTTCGCGGTAGACCTCGAGTGTCTGAGCAGCAGCGCTATCCCAACTGAAAGCACGCGCACGCTCGAAGCCGCGCGCGCGGAGCTCGTCGCGCAGCGAGCCCGAGCGTAGACGATTGATCGCGGCCGCCAGGCTGGCCGTGTCGCCGACTGCCGCATGCAGACCGGCTCCGTCCAGCACTTCGACCAACGCTGGAGTATCGCTGGCGATCACTGGGCAGCCCGCGGCCATTGCCTCCAACACGGGAATGCCGAAACCCTCGACCAAGGAGGGCTGCAAGAGCGCGCGCGCCGCCTGAACGACCGTGACTAGCTCGGCCTCGGACAGCGTCGGCAGCCAACAGACGCGGTGTGCAATGCCGAGCTCTTGGGCAAGCCGCGACAGGCCCGCGCCACTGCGCGTGCGCTGCACCAAGACCAACAGCTCGTTGTCGCGCGCCTCTCGCGCGAAGGCCTGCAGCACCAGTTGGTGGCCTTTGTACGGCTCATTCTTGCCGACGACCAAGTAGTACTGCGCGTCACTGCCAATGAGCTTTGCCGCCTTGCGCGTCGCCTCGTTCAGATCGCTGGGCGCGACGAAGGCCGGGCCAGCCGCGTTGTGAACCACGCGCACCCGTCGCGAGCTGCGCGGCGACAGCGCGTGGATGCGATCGGCCGTGGCGCGCGACACGGCGATCAACCGTGTCGCATGACGCAACGCTTGACGCATGCCCGCCTGATAGAAGCCAGCGCGCACCGAGTGCACCAGCGGGCGCGCATCCACCAACTCAGATGATTCGAGCCACATCAGGTCGTGGATCGTGACCACGCTCTTGCAGGGCAGTCCGCGGCCGAGCACGCTGAACGGGAAATGGATCACGTCCTCGTCCGACAGCGGATCGAGTGCCGCGGGGACGAGCAGTGTACGCAAGCCGTCCGCAGGCGCGGCCACGACCGAAGTCGTCACGTTGGGTCCACTCACGGGGGCTGGCCGCTCGGGATGCGTCCACAAGTGGAAGCGCGCCTCCGGGGCCAACGCCGGCATGCGCGCGATCAGCGCAGCGACACAGTTACCAATCCCACTCGGGCGAGAGGTGACGTAACGCGCGTCGATGACGAAGCGACCAGTATCTCGCGCCAATGCTCTTCAGCCCTGAACGAGCGGCAGACGCCGCGGGCCTTCGAAATCGAGCGGCTGGCCGCGCCATTCGTCGTACGCGCTTTGCGTGCGAACGCAGCCGATCGTGCAGGCGTCGGCGCAGGTCTTCTTGGTGTAAAATTGAGTTTTCAGGTCGCTCGTCGTGTATTCCGAGAGCGGCTTCTTGAAGACGCCGCGGGTCTGCGAGCACCAGTGAATGTCGCCGAACTCGTCGACGTACAGGTAGCGGCTACCCGCGCGGCATTTGAAGGGCGCGCTGCCGCTCAATAGAATTCGCTCACGGTAGTCGTGGGCTTCACGGAAACGCCGACCGCCGAGCATTTCTTTGACGCGCGCGAATGCTTCTTTTCCCGCCTCGTCTAGGTGCATCTGCCCCGTGCCGTCGTGCAGCACCAAAACGCGCGGGCGGAAGCCAAACTCGCGAGCGGCTTCGACCACTTTCAGCGCCTCATTGGGGCTGGTCGCCCCGAGCACTGCGCTCAGCACGACCGGAAACTTCGCCGTTTTTGCCAGCATCCTCAGCTTGGGCAACATCGGTTTGAGCACCTTGACCGTGACTTCATTCGGCAAGACGCCATCGACGCTGACCTGCATCTCCATCAGGCCTGCGTCGTTCAACGCGCGCACCTTCTTTTCGTTCAGCAGGTACGCGTTCGAAATCATCATCACCTTGTGGAACGACTTCGTGCGCGCGTAGCGGATCAGCTCGGCCATGTCCGGGTGCAGCATCGGTTCGCCGCCGGTGAACTCGAGGCTGAACGTGCCGAGCTCCTTGAGTTTGTCGATGCGCGCCTTGAGCACCTCTGTCGGCACGGGGTCCGACTCTTCGTCGAACTCATTACAGTAGGTGCAAGACAGGTTGCAGCGTCGCACGACCACGAGCTGGGCCAGGAAAGGTCCGTACAGGCCGCGATTGAGGACGCCCATGCCGGCGTTTAACCGCAAATCTGCGCCGAATGCAAAGATCGGCCGCTCTGAGGAGCCCATCCTGGAACCCCTCCCGTCGCCTGCCGGCGGATACGCTTCGCAATCCTGCGTTGCGGCTCCTCACCGTACCTTACAGGTACGCCTCGTCGCCGCGCCTTGGCTTGCTCGCGCCTCCTTGGCAGGCTCGGTCCGGGGTTCCAGGATGGGCTCTAAACTAGTCCCGAAAGCGGGCCGTCGCACAGATTGGCCTGCCCGAAGGTCGTGGCAGGCACGCCCATCGCGTTCAACACCGAGACCAAGAGATTGTTGTGCGGAGCGTTGGTGTACTTGAGCGCGCGCCCGGTACGGAAATGCCAGCCGCCGCCGGCCATCAGGAACGGGATGCTCTGATGGGAATGGGTGTTGCCCTCGGAGACCTCGTTGCCCCACAGCACGAGTGTGTTGTCGAGCACGCTCCCGGAACCTTCCGGGATCTGACTCAAGCGGGTCAGGAAATTCGCGAGCAGTTGGCTGTGCCAGGTTTGGCGGGTGACCAGCTGCGAATGCGCGTCGCTGTCGCTCGGCCCCATGTGCGACAAGGCGTGGCCCTCGCCCAAGCTGCTCAACCACGGGTAGCGGATGTGATTGAGCGAGGTCGAGATCTGAAAGCTCGCGATGCGCGTCAGGTCACAGGCGAACGCGGTGGCCAGCATGTCGAGGTGCAGGCCGCCAATGGTCGGCATGTCGTCCTCACTGGTCTGATCCAGCGCTGGGGGAACCGCGGGGGCGACGCACGCCGAGCTGCCGTTGCCGGTGACGGCCAGGCGCGTCTCGAGATCGCGCACCAGCGCCAAATGAGCGTCCAGCTTTTGGCGATCAGAACTGCTCACTCGGCCCGACACGGATTTGAATTGAGCTTGAACCGTGTCGAGCACTGATTTACGCCGCGCACGTAGCTCGGCAAGTTGGTCCGTGTTCTGCCCGAAGCCGCTGAACAGTCGTTGGAAGACCTCGCTCGGGTCGTTCATGGGCGGCAGAGGCGCGCCCGGACCCGCGTACGCGATGCGACCCTGCACGTCGTTTTCCGTGGCGCGCACCCCGAGCTCCAAACTCTTGATCGGCGTCCCCACGGCCAACGTCTTGGCGATCTCTTGATCGATGCTGATGCCGTTCGCCCAACCCGCGCGCTGGCCACAACCGTCGACGAACAAATCGCCGTCCTGCAGCTGTTGACCGGTGAAAAGCCCGCCGATGCCCTTTTGGTGCAGACCGCCCGGGCCTTCGTTGGTGACGACCAGATCGACGCCGTTGAGGAACAACAGGCGATCCTTGAACGGCGCGAGACCCTTGTGGATGGTGTTCAAATCCCAACTGGTTTCGCCGGTGACGTTCTGTGGCCACCAGGCGTCCGGGATCACCCCGTTGGGCGTGTACATCAGCACCAGTCGCTTCGGGAAGTTCTCGCCTTCGGCAGCCGCGCGCAGTGATGACAGGAGCGGCAACGCAACGGCCGCGCCACCTGCGGCGCGCAGAAAGTGGCGACGACTAAAAAGCGAATTTTGTCGCACGCGATTCATCACTGGTCTCCCGAAATGGCGGGGCGGTAGCGGAACGCGTCGGTCAGCGTGACCGCCACCAGCAATTCCTTGAATTGACCGCCGGAGGCGCTGAACTTCTGCTGGACTTCTCGCAGGCTGCAGCCGTCGGCCTCGTTCTCGACCCTACCCATCGCGTAGCGATACCAGTTGGTCGCCAGGCAGCGTTCGACACGCGGGCTGACTGCCAGGCGATTGGAAAGCTCGAGCACACCGTCGTACGGACCGTCGACCGTGGCGTCACCGGTCGACAGCATCTCTCCGGACGTATCGATGGGGAGTCCGTTTTCTTGGGTGCGGTAGCGACCGAGTTGATCGTAAGCCTCGAATCCGAAGCCCGTGCCGTCGATCAACTTGTGGCACACGTTACAACCTGGCGATTCCGTGTGTACCGCGAAGCGTTCACGCGTGGTCAAATTGGGATCCGGATCGGGCGGAATGGGATTGAAATTCGGCGGCGGAGACGGGACATCCAGACACAACAGACGCTGGCGCACGAACACACCGCGCTGAACGGGGCCGGATTGATCGGAGTGCGCCAGCATCGCCATCAGACCGGGTTGTGAAAGCAGCCCGACGCTCCCCGGCGAGTCGGTGACCGACACGAAGCCACTCTCTGGCGCGACTTCCCCGAGTACGAACGCCAAACGCCGATTGACGAACTTCACTGGCGAGAGCAAGAGCGAACGCAAATCGCCATGCTGCCAAAATGCTTGGTCGAGGAACTGCAGTAGCGATTCTCGATAGTCGGTACCAATCCCTTTGACGTCCGAGGTGCTCTCGGGCGGATTGCGCGCGAGGCCCGACAAGCCGTCGAGCTGCAACCATTGCTGGTTGAAATCCCGCACCGTCGCTTTGGCGCGAGGGGTTTCGAGCAAGCGCCGAGCCTGCGTCTCGATCTCCGCCGTGCTCGCCAAAGCGTTCGCATCAGCCGCTGCAAAAAGCTGCGGATCGGGCATCGAGTTGGTGAGAAAATACGAGAGCCTCGAAGCGAGCTGATACGAATCGAGGGCGACCGCACCGGTCTCGGGCGTGGGTGCCCGCTCGGAATCCATGCGATACAAGAATTGCGGCGATTGCAAGATCGCCTGCAGCGTCAACTCTATGGCGGCGGAATAACCGCGCGTGGCGTTCAAGCCGCTGAACAGCGTGTTGAACGCCACCGCCTCGTCGGCCGCGAGCGGGCGCCGAAACGCGCGCTTGCCGAAGCTCGTGACGAATGCCGCACCGCAACTGGTCTGTTCGGCCGCGCTGGTACCGCTACACGGCGCGAGAGTGTTGAGGTTGGCCGCGATCGCACGACCCGCGATCCCCTCCGCCGCACCCATGAACTGCTCGACCAGCAGCGGGTTGGCGATGTGCACCTCGGTATTGTTGTTGTAGCCCGAGACTTCATTCTCCGCCGGAAAGGCCTGCGAGGGCTGGCTGTTGTCACCCAACAAATCGGAGATCGTCGCGTCGTATTGCGTGCGGGTCAGAAGGGAGAGCGGCGCGACCGGGTGCTGATCCGCCTTGCACACCAAGCCGTCCGCCGGTTCTTCCGTGGGAGGCGGCGTGGTGGTGCCGGGTGTCGGTGTCGGCGAAGCGCTGGAGCATGCGGCAGCGAGGGGCACGACCCAGGCCTTTGCCAGCAAACGGAGGACGGTGCGCATGATGAGAATTTGGTGTCGCCTACAGGCTTTGGCAGTCGCCCGGGGTCAAAAAGCGTGCCCTCCCCGACGCACTCCGTCAAACCGTTCCGCACTGCCCCGAACTTTTCTAGCCAGACATGAGATTTCCCTCATCGGGACTCGACCACATCTCGACGATTGCCGCAGAATTGTCGCGTGTTTGTCGTGTCAACGAGTCAGTGCACGCGCTGCCCCGGCTTGGCGCCGCTGTCGGGTGCGAGCACGTAAACCTCGGTTGCGCCCGGCCCCGCCGCGATCACCATGCCCTCGCTGGTGCCGAACTTCATCTTGCGCGGCGCGAGGTTCGCGACGATCACCACCAAACGCCCCACCAGGGCCTCCGGCGCATACGCCGCTTTGATGCCGGCGAAGATCGTGCGCGTGGTGCCACCACCCAAGCTCACGGTCAGCTTGAGCAATTTGTTTGCTTCCTTGATCGCCTCCGCGCTGAGCACTCGAGCCACACGCAGATCCACCTTCGCGAAGTCGTCGATTGAGCACTCGGGGGCGAGCGGTTCGCTGGCTAGCGCGGCACCGTCATCGACGGGCAGCTCGGTGTTCAGGGTAGGCGCGCTGGCTCCCGCTGCGGGCGCGGCAGCCTTCGCCGCCTGGGCGTCGGTCGCTGCGTCGCGCGTGGCGGCCACCACGGCTTCCAGTTTTTTCGGATCGACCCGCTGCATCAAGTGTTCGAACTCGCCGACGGGGGTTCCGAGCAACGGTCGCTGGGCTGCGTCGAAGCTGTCGAACGGCGCGCCGAGCAGCTTTGCACTCTGCTCCGCCAGCTTGGGCAAAACCGGCGCGAGGTAGACGATCAACTGGCGATACAAGTTCAGCGCCACCGTGCACACGTCGCGAAGTTCAGCCGTTTTTTCGGGCTGTTTCTTGAGCTTCCAAGGCTCTTCGCGATCGATGTATTCGTTGGCGCGATCGGCCAGCGCCATGATCTGGCGCATCGCGCGTGCGAAATCACAGCTCTCGTAAGCCTCGGCGATTTCCTCGCCGCGCGCGGCCGCCTCGCGAAACAACCCGCCGTCATCGGGGTAGTGCGCGGACAGCCCGCTGTCCTTCACGAAGCGCGCCGTGCGACTGGCCAAGTTGACTACTTTGCCCACCAAGTCGGAGTTCACCTTGGCCGTGAACTCCTCCAGATTCAGGTCCAGATCGTCGACCTTGGCGCCCAGTTTGCTGGCATAAAAATAACGCAAGTGCGCGGGGTCGAGATGCTCCAAGTACGTCGCGGCCTGCACGAACGTGCCCTTCGATTTGGACATCTTCTCGCCATTGACCGTGAGGAAGCCATGAACTTGCACGCGTTTGGGCAGTGGAAATCCCGAGGCGTGCAGCATCGCAGGCCAAAACAGGGTGTGGAAGTACACGATGTCTTTGCCGATGAAGTGATAGATCTCGGTGTCCTTCGAACGCCACCAACGGTCGAAGCTCTCGCCGTGTTGGTCACACCACTCGCGCGTCGCAGCCATGTAGCCAATCGGCGCGTCGAACCAGACGTACCAATAATTCCCCGGGGAATCCGGGATCTCGAAGCCGAAATAGGGCGCGGGCCGCGAGACGTCCCAGTCGCGCAGCTCGTCCGACAAGAAGTGACCCTTGAGGTAATTGGCGATTTCGGGCTGCAAGCGGCCCGGCTCCTGCGTCCATTCCGTCAAGAAGCCGTGCAGTTTTTCAATCTGCACGAACAGATGCAGCGCGCTCTTCAATTCAGGCCGCACACCGCTGAGCGTACTCACTGGGTCTTTGAGATCCGTGGGGCTGTAGGTGCTGCCGCAAGAATCGCAAGAATCGCCGTATTGATCGGCAGTCCCACACTTGGGACAAGTCCCCTTCACGAAACGGTCGGCCAAGAATACGCCGGCTTTGGGATCGAACAGCTGCGTGATCTCGCGCTCGGCAACGTAGCCGTTCTTGCGCAACGCGCTCCAAATCTCGGCGCAGTACTCGCGATTGCGCTCGGAGTTGGTGCTCCCATAGTGATCGAACGCGATCTGAAAGCCGGCGAAGTCACGGCGATGCGCCGCGTTCATGTCGCCGATCAGCTCGACTTCACTGCGCCCTTCCTGACGTGCGCGGATCATGATCGCCGTGCCGTGCGTGTCGTCCGCGCACATGTAAATGACGTGCGCGCCGCGCATGCGCTGGAAGCGCACCCAAATATCGGTCTGGATGTATTCGACCAGGTGTCCGAGGTGAATGTGTCCGTTGGCGTAGGGCAGCGCGCTCGTCACCAGGATGCGGCGGCCAGACGACGAGCCAGCAGGCGAACCAGTGGATGAGAGAGAGGTGCTCGGTGTCGGGGAAGTCGTCATGGCGAGTGCTACCGATGTGGCGCTGAGATCTCGTGCGCGAGGAGGCGGGTGGAGGTGGAAACGGGAGGCGGAATGATTGCCACAGGAGGCAGACGGCGAGCGTAACATTCCTCCCTGAACGGCGCTGGGTGGTCTGCGGCCGGTTGCGACGCCATGCCCGGAGCGCTACATTTTGCCTCTCTTGAAAGCTCTACGGCTCGCGCACGCTGTTTTGCCACTGGCTCTCGTCAGCGTCGCTGCGTGCGGGAACGGCAGCGGAGCGAGTACGACTGAAAATGCTCGCTCGGGCGTTGGTTCGATCGTCGGCGGTCACTTGGACACCACGACCAAAGGCGTGGTGGCGTTGGCGAGAGCGGCCCACTCTTTGGTTGCAGTCAATTGCAGCGGGTCCCTGCTCGCTCCGAATTTAGTGCTCACGGCACGGCACTGCGTCTCTCAGATCGATGACGGCACGACTCCGACGGTCAGCTGCGACACGAGCCAATTTACTGCCAAGTATAATCCGCGCGAGCTATTCGTCTCGACCGACGCTCAGCCCACGGGCGACAGCACGCTCTACGCAATCAAGGAAGTGCGCGAGGCCCCGGGCAGCACTGACGTGTGCGGCTACGACTTCGCGCTCTTGATCTTGAGCGGCACTGGCATTCCGCAATCCGAGGCCAAGCCGATCGAACCGGTGCTCGATCATGCTCCCGGTGTGAGGCAAGCGTTTTCGGCCGTGGGCTACGGCCTCCAAGATCCGCAAGACCAGCAGAGTTTTGGCACGCGTATGCGGTTCGACACCTCGACCGTGACCTGCGTTGGCTCGAAATGCCCGCAATTGTACGACGCCGAAGACGACGAGTGGGTCGGCAAGAGCCCGGTGTGTTCCGGTGATTCCGGAGGTCCCGCGCTCGATGCCGAAGGTCGCGTCTTCGGTGTGACTTCGCGGGGCGACGACGAATGCACGTTCGCTATCTATTCGAACGTCGCCAATTGGGCTGATTTCGTGCGCAGCACCGCCGTGGTGGCCGCTAAATCCGGAGGCTATGCTCCGGCCAATTGGGTGACTGCAACGGGCACTGCGGGCGCAGGTGGTGCCAACGGCTCGGCGGGCGCCAGCGCAGCTGGCGTGTCTGGAGGTGGTGCGGACGGAGCTGGTGCTGCACCCGGCGTAGCAGGGACGACTTCCCCGCCCAGCGGACCTGCGGGCCCGACGGTGGATCCGTTGGGCATGTCGTGCACGGGGGAGTGCCCCGGCGCATACAAGTGTTACTCGGCCACTGGGACGCCACCGGGCATCTGCGTGCCTCAGTGCAGCAGCGCCGCACCAGATAGCTGCCCCGAGCGATACGCTTGCTCGATGTCGCTCGGGGCGTGCATCCCCACGCAGCCCACGGTCAAGACGGCGCACCTAGAGGCAAGTTGCGCGCTCAGCCCCGGGTTGAAGTCGTCGCACGGCACGTCGGCCTTGGCGCTACTGCTCGGTCTCGGCCTGCTCCGGCTTGGCCGTCGCCGGCGCCAGTTGCCATGATCCGCGCCCTCATCGCGCCCTGCGCATTGGCACTCTCACTCTGGCCGCGCGCGGCCACGGCGAGCGAGGCCGATCCTTGGTTTGGCCCGGATAAAGCCCTGCATTTTGGCGTGTCTGTGGGGCTCGCTGCGGGCGGTTACGCTGCCGCGAGCCCGTGGCTCGAGAAGCGCGGCGAGCGCGCGCTGGTCGGCGGCGCGTTCTCGCTCACTTTGGGCGCAGGCAAAGAGCTGTGGGATCTCGCCGGCCACGGCGATCCCTCCTGGCGTGATTTTACCTGGGACGTGATCGGGACTGCCGCGGGCCTGGCCGTCGCCGTCGGTATCGACGCACTCGTCAACCGCGACCATGAACCGCCCGCGCAAGGTACGGCGCAAGGCCTCGTGTTTCATTTCTAACGGCCGCGATAAAATCTACACTCCGCCGCATGGGACTTCTCGACGGCAAGGTCACGGTGATAACTGGCGCAGGCAACGGCATCGGCAGGGCCAGCGCACTGCTGTTCGCTCGCGAGGGCGCGCATGTGCTGGTGAATGATTTGGGCGGCGCTCGAGATGGCTCCGGAGCCGCACCTTCCGCCGCGGACGCCGTGGTCGCGGAAATTCGCGCGGGCGGCGGCAGCGCCGAAGCCAGCCACGACAGCGTTTCCAGCAAAGAAGGCGCTGATGCCATCATCGGCAAGGCCATCTCTGCGTTCGGCCGCGTGGACGTGCTGCTCAACAACGCCGGGATCCTGCGCGACAAAACGCTGCTCAAAATGAGCCGCGAAGAATGGCAAGCCGTGCTGGACGTGCACCTCACGGGCAGCTTCTTCTGCACCCAAGCGGCCGCGCAAAAGATGAAAGAGCAAGGCAGCGGCTCGATCATCAACACCAGCAGCGTCTCGGGCATGCTCGGCAATTTCGGACAAGCCAACTACGCGGCCGCGAAGGCCGGGATCTATGGGCTCACCCGCACCGCCTCGATCGAACTGCAACGCTACGGCGTGCGCGTCAATGCCGTCGCGCCGATCGCCAAGACCCGCATGACCGAAGATTTACCTATGTTCGAGACGATCGAGGATAGCTTGTCGCCCGAGCACGTAGCGCCGGCGCATTTGTTTCTGGCTTCCAGCCTGTCGCACGACGTGACGGGGGTCGTGCTGGCCGTTGCCGGCGCGCGCGTGAGCGTGTTCAAGGTGGTCGAGAGCCCCGGCAAGTATAAAGAAAGTGAAGGCGGTGTATGGACCGCGCAGGAGATCGCCGACCACTTCGAGTCGATCAGCAAAGTGTGACGCCCGCGTGCCGCGCGCAAGTGCGGCTGAAATCACGCACACAACGGCCGGATCTCGCGATAAGCCGCTCAATTGCGGCCGAACATTGCTGGCCGGTCCCCTCGATGTTAGCTTTTTTCTGGCCGATCGCCATGATCCGGCCTGCCCTGGAACATGCGCCGCGAAGCGAACATCCCGCTCTTTTTGTGGATCACCACCGCGGTGGTGGTCCATCTGTTGTGGAGTGGCGGCGCGGACCAGACCGCGAAGATCATCGAGCAGCGGTTGGACATTCAGCGCTTCGCCCGCAGCGTGCAGAACCACGTGCGCGGAGTCGGCGCGCCGATCGAAATCTCGTTCCCCGACGAAGAGAAGCCGAGCGAGAAAGAAGAAGAGCAGGAAGATCCGGACAAGCCCGAGGACATCAAAGAGCCGGAGAAAAAGAACGCCGAAAAGGACGACCCCGAAGCGGAGAAGAAGCCGAAGGTGTTGGAAGTCGTGAAACCGGAGGCCAAGGTCGAGGCGCCCAAAGTCGAGCCCAAGAAGCCGGAAGAGAAGAAGCCGGAGGAAAAGAAGGCCGACCCCACGCCGACTCCCGCGCAGCCTCCTCCCGAGCTGACGGTCCCGAAAAAGATCGCCGTGCGCCAGGTCGTGGAAGACGAGAAGCAACCGGACAATCCGAATGCCAACTTCATCGCCGACAAGGCGAACCACGTAGCCCAAGAGACGCAGGCGCGTATCACCAGCAACGACCAGAACGACGCCAAGCCGACGCCCGGCGGTGAGCACTCGAGCCCGGACAAGTCGCCCGGCGACGCCGACCACTCACGCGTCATGCAATCGGAGGATAAGCCCGGGGAAAAAGACCATGCGCCGTCGGAAAGGCCGGAGTCGAGCCCCGAGAAACTGGCGCTGATGCGCCCGCCTGTGGCCGAGCCTGCTCACCAACGCAGCCCCGCGCCGGCGCAAGATCAAACCGGGGCTCGCACGGGCGCCGAGCGCTCGCAGACGAGCGCGCCTGCTCAAGACGGACAAAAGGCGCAGGCCGAGTCCAAACAAAGCGAAGCCAGCCCGGACGTCGTAAATTCCGAGAACGGTCGCTTCACGGTGCCTGGTCCTCGGCAAGCAATGGTCGATCAAGCGGAGGCCAAGGCTCGCAAAGCACGTCCGCTACCCAAGCGGCGCAATCGCGGTGACGCGCTGTTCGGCTTCGGCTCGACAGGGACTACGGCCAACGGCATCAACTTGAACCTTGCCCCGCGTACGGCGGTCGCCGCAATTGGTTCGGACCAGCTCGCTCGCGAGCGACAAATCGACGGGGAGCGCCGCCGCAGCGCGCACGTGGGCTCCTGGCACCCGATGGACCCGAGCCGCTGGCGGAGCTCGATTGAGAACTACGTCCCGAGCGTTCAACTCGGCAATCAAACGGCGCTCAACACCGCGGCCTCGGCGTTCGGTGCCTATTTGAGCATGATCCACAACCGCATCCACCCCATCTTTGCGGATTCATTTCTGGGCTCGCTCGACAATTTGCCGTCCGGGCACCCCATGAACAACAAGGATCTCAGCACCGAGGTCGAAATCGTGTTGGATCAGGAGTCGGGAAACGTGGTGCGGATGGGCGTCACCAAGTTCAGTGGCATCACCGCATTCGACATCGCGGCGCTCGACTCCGTCAAGCGCGCAGCGCCCTTTGGCACTCCGCCGCGTGAAATCGTCTCGCCCGACGGCAAGGTGTATTTGCATTGGGAGTTTCATCGCAACGAGTACGCTTGCTCGACGCTCAACGCGCGGCCCTTCCTACTCAAGGCGCAACCAGGTACGGCACCCACGGAAGTGACACCGCCGCCGGCACCCAGTGACCCCACCGAGACGTCTCCCCGTGAGCGCCATGGTCAGAACACGCAGCAGCGCGGCAGCGTGTACGCCCAGAAGTGACCGAGCGTAACTTGTCCGTCCCCGAATCAGAAGAGACCTCCGGGGTCTCTCTGCCCATGCTCACACGGGCCGCGCTATTGGCGACCATCGTGGGACGCGGCATTGCGCCCGCCATTCCGGGACTGGCCGTCGGGATCGCGCCGTTCATCACGCTCAGTGGCCGAGTAGCGGCCTTCCTGAGTCAGTTGGTGGCGGCCGGCGGCGTCGCTGCAGCGATTCGCTTGGCGGGTGGCGCGCTGCGTTTGCCCAAGTTGGATTTGGGCTACCGCTTGATCGCCTTGCCAGGCAGTGCGATCGTCGTCGCGCTAGTGATGGCGGCGTGGGCGCGGCCCTTGGCACCCGAGCTGTGTCGCATGATGGCCTTCGCGGCCATCGCCGCATCTTTGGCAGGCGCACTCGCTAGCGTTCGCGTGCGAGAGACGCGCGCCAGCGGCCTCGTGCTCGGGACAGCGGGTTTGTCGGGCCTCACTCACTTGCTCGCACGCGAGCTGATGAGCCGTGCCGCAGAACATCTCGACATCAGCCTCAAGCCTTGGGTGATCGCGCTCTCCACACTGGCGACCGTGCTGGATCTCGTGACTCTCGGCTTGAGTCTGACTTATCTGGGTCACGGCAAGCCGCGCAAGATCGCGACCGCCGCGGCCTTGATCTTCGTTCCGGCACTGGCTCTCGGCATGTTCGCCGCACACGGCACCGCTCCGGGCGCGAGTGTCCTGCGCGTGCTCACGGAACGTGCGCTCGGGCAGCTGTCGCGGGCACAGACGACGTTCGTGCCCGGGGCGTTGCGCTTCACGATCACCACTGCCCTGCTGTTGACGGCAGGCGTGTGCGTCGCGAGGCCGAGAGACCGAGACCGAGCCGGCGTCGTACTTTCGATGTCTCTCTTGTCGCTGGGCGCGACGGACATGCCGTTGCCCGCGCTCTGGTTGGTGGTCGCCGCGCTGTTGTCGCCGAAGCAAGTCGCGCGACCCACAGCGGACCTGCGGAGCGCCATCAAAGCTCCCCAGTAGTCGCATCGACCACCGGTGCGAGCGTGTAGTAACGCATCAACTGCTTACGCTCAACTCGCTGCAATCCATGATGATTGGCGCTGAGCATAGAGAGCATATGTTCAGCGCCAAGACGATTTGATAAGGTCCGCCCACCTCGCGCATCGAATGGGTTCGGAATGCAAAGTCTGCAGCGCCTGCTGGTTGTCGAAGATGATGTGACCGTGGCGCGCGCGCTTTCGCGGACCCTGGCACGGGCTGGTTTTTCGGTGGCCTGCGCGCGCACGTGCGATGCAGCCCGCGCGCTGACCCAAAGCTTCGATTTTGCGATCCTCGATCTCGACTTGCCCGATGGAAATGGCGTCGACTTGGCGCGCGCGCTGATGAGCAACGGCAAAGTGCCGACGGTCTTGTTCTTCACCAGCTGCACCGACAGCGCGCTCTTGGCGCGCGCCGGCCGCATGGGCGCCATCGTCATGAAGTCGCTCGGCTCGAGCCCAGTACTCGCCTGGCTCGCGGCCGTTTCCGCGGACGGTGCGGACGTCCCGCAGAGCGGCACCGCGCCGAGTTCGCGCACGCGCGGCTACCGCGCGTCGTCGTCTTCGTCTCTGCGCCGCTCGCGCGCCCGCTAGCGGGCGCGCGGCGAGTGTCACATCGCGCTGATCACGAGCGCAGCGTAGACCAGCACCAGGTAGGGCAGCGAAGCCAAAAACAATTGCTTGGCCCAGCGGTCCACGGTCTTCGTGCCTCGGCCGAAAGCGGCAAAACCGATGAACCCGAACCCGAGTGCGAGCGCGACGAGCGCGTACCAAAGCCCGGCCATGCCCAAGCAAAGCGGTGACAGGCTGACCGCGATCAGCAAGGCCGAATAGATCAAGATCGAGCGCTTGGTCGCGGCGAGACCACTCGCGTTCGGCTGCACCACGAGGCCGGCGCGGGCGTAGTCCTCACGGCGGAAAGTCGCGATCGCCAAGAAATGCGGCAGCTGCCAAACCAGCAGGATCAAGAACAACGGCCAGGCGCGAGGCGCGAGGGATCCAGTCATGCTCGCCCAGCCGATCAGCGGGGGGATGGCGCCCGGCACGGCGCCGACGTGGAGCGCATAGTCCGTACTGCGCTTGAGCGGGGTGTACGCGAGCACGTAGCTCGCGAGGGCGGCAAACGCCAAGCCGGTGCTGGCCAGATTCACGAACAACGCGAGCACGCTCAACCCGACAACCCCGCACACGAGCGCAAACCACAACGCAACTTCGGGAGATAGCCGACGGCTCGGTAACGGACGAGATGCGGTGCGCCGCATCAGCGCGTCGGTATCGCGCTCGATGTACATGTTGAGCGCGTTTGCAGCGGCAACGACCAAGGCCGTTCCGAGCATGGCGATCAGCAACCGCCCGAGGGGACGCGGGCCCGGCGCGACCAATGCACCACAGAGCATCGTCACCATCACCAAACCGGCAACGCCGGGCTTGCCGAGTTCGACCAATGCTGACCAAGAGCGACTGCTCATTTGGGCGGAACTGTCGCGTTCGCCGCTAATACCCGGCACGCTCGATTGCATCCTTCAGCACCTTCGGCCTTTTTGGCGGCTCTCAGCGGTGAAAACTCAGTGACGCCCTTGCAGCAACCAAAGGCCCGCGCCTCGTACCACCGCATGCCGAATCCAGCAATCAGCTCGATAATACATTGTATTCATTGATCTTTTTCAAGGACCCGCGGAGGTACCGAGGCGCCGGCCGTAGCGTAGGCGGAGCTGCTGCACCGCAAATAGGGCCAAGCCGGCCAGGCCGGCGCCGACGATACCGGCCGCGGGTAACGCGAGGTAGGCCATTGAATTCGGCTCTTGGCGTTCGAGCCATGCCATCGCCCACCACAAGCAGATGGACGCACACGCGCCGAGCAAAGCCCCAGCCCAGGCCGGCAGCCACGGGCGCAACGAGGCAAGCCGGCCGACCCCAAACGCCGACAGCCCGGCGCTCAGCGTGAACAGGCAGACACGCAACGCGAGCGGCATGCGACGCGAGCGCCCCCAAGGCGGCAGACCGCTCAGTGTCGCCTGTTGCGTATGAACCCGAACCTGAAGTTTCAGCGCAGTGAGCGGAAACGCCAGGGAGAATCCCTCGAAGGCGACGCGCTTCAGATCTTCACCGAGGACGATGGCGGCGGCGCGAAAGGTGGCTTGTTTGCCGATCGGCGCGTGCCCATGCAGCACTGGGGCGCGGCCAGGCTCACACACCCATGCGAAGCCGAGCATGGGTATGCTGACTTCCGCGTGCGGGGCACTCTCGACGCAACTCTCACGAGCAGACGTCACCAGCTCCGTAGCCAATCGTCCAGGTGAGGTTCCACGTCCATCGAGCCAAGTAGACACGCCGAAGCTGAACGCACCCAACGTGAGTACCAACCCGCAGGTTGCCCACGCCGTCACGCTCCAAGGCAGCGGCGCGGTACGGCGAGCCGCTCGCAGGCTCATCGCAATACCCAACGCAACCGGCACACTGACCAAGAAAGACACCTCGAGCGCGGCGGCCAGCAACGGACGAGCGAACGGCCAAATGAGGGACAGCGGCAAATGCTGTCCGGAGATCCTCGGCCAAAGTCGCAGGCCCCCGACACACAGGCAAACGGACAGGGCGCAAACAAAGGCCGCCAGGCCGGCAAGCGCAGTGCGACGAGCAACGAGGCTCACCGGTTCGAGCCTACCTGGAGCGCGGACCTCGCGCTGCGCGGAAGCGACGACCGCCCGGATAAATCGTGGCGAATTCCCCCGGACCGTGGGCCAATGTGGCGCCTTCGCCTCAGTTACGATGAGGCGCTGCTCGCATGTTGCAGCAGCGTTGCGTGGGGACGATTGCGGGGCGTGCGGGCCGCTGTGTTATGGTCCGACGAACATTCGCACCGGGTCGGGCAACCCAGGTATTAGCGACGTAGCGGAGGATCCATGCGCATCCAGACTTCATTCTTTGGCACGCTTACTCTGGCGACCTTGTCCCTTGCGTCCTTCACGGCGCACGCAGAAGAGGTATCGACCACCGGCAAGGGAGTCGTCGGCGGAGCACTGCTCGGCGCCGAGGTTGTCTTGGTCACCGAAGCAGCGTTCAAAGTGAAGCCTGCTTGGGCGTACGTCGTGGGCGGCGTCGGTGGCGCAGCAGCAGGCGGCGTCGGTGGCTATTTCTTCGAGCAAGAGGTGAGTCCCAAGACGACCATGTTGACGTTGGGGATCGGCATGGCGTTGGTGATTCCGACGACAGTTTTCGTCCTGAGTTCCACCGCCTACGAACCGCCCGCCAACTACACGCAAGACCGAGCGCCCAGCGACGAACCCGTCGCCGAACCGCCGCGACCGAATGGCGCGCCCACCCCGGCACCTGCGGCGTCTCCCACGACCACTTCCCCATCGGGCACCGAAGTGACAGCCCCGACCGAAGCTCCGCCAGCAGCGCCGACTGCCCCGCCAACGAGTTCACTCCGGAAGCGCGCGCCGAATTCACATCGCACCTTGCCGCTCGACTACCACCTCAGCCCACCTGCACTCATCGGTGTGTCGTCCGATGCGTTGACGTTCGCAGTCCCCGCAGTCGAGGTGCGGAACGTGTACAACCGCAAAGAGCTGGCGCTTTATGGCGTCAACCAGGCGACCGAACTACGCGTGCCCGTGCTGAACGTTTTGTTCTGACTGTTCGGCGATCCCGACCGAACACGAGCGTGAAAGGTTTTGGCTCTGGGCCTCGGGCGAAAACACGACGCGACAACGGCCCGATTAGTGGTGCTAGTCTCTTAGGTTGCGGCTAATCTCAGCCGTTCATCCGCTCGGGATTAGACGACAAAACATGGCACAGCCTGCTCAGCAGAAGCCCGCCGTAGCGGCGCCACGCTCCAAGAAAGCCGATGACCCAGCGCTCGGCAAAGTCATTGCCGGCCGCTATCGCCTCGAAGCGCGCATCGGCGAAGGCGGGATGGGGATCGTGTACCGCGCGCGGCACGTCCTCATCGATCGCGTGGTCGCGGTAAAGTTGATTCGCCCCGACCTGCGCGGTGAAACGCACCTTCGTGCGTGGATGTTGCGCGAGGCGCGCGCCGCCAATCGCGTCGACCATGCGCACATCATCGACATCCACGACATCGGTGAGACAGACGATGGCGAGCTGTACTTGGTGATGGAGTACTTGGTCGGGACGCCGCTCTCCAACGAGCTCGCGCACGGTCCGATGCCCCTGAACCGCGGCGTCGACATTTTGGAGCAGATGGGAGCAGCGCTCTCTCGCGCGCACGACTTGGGTGTCGTGCATCGCGATCTGAAGAGCGACAATATCCTGCTCACCCACCGCGGTGGCCGCAAAGATTTCGTGAAGATTTTGGATTTCGGGCTGGCCGCGCTGGCCCACGATCCACGGCTCGCGCCCAAGGGCGCAGTATTCGGCACGCCTGAGTACATGTCGCCCGAGCAGGCGCGCGGCGAACAAGCTGGACCCCATTCGGATCTGTATGCGCTGGGCGTGCTGTTCTTCGAGATGCTCACCGGGCAGCTCCCGTTTCGTGCAGGTGATCGTGACAGTCTGCTCGAGATGCAGCGCACGGCTCCGGCGCCGCGCCCCACCAGCATTCGCAAGGACTGCCATCCCGCCGCGGAGCGGATCGTGCTCCGCTTGCTGGAGAAGGATCCGCGCAAGCGCTACCGTGACGGCCATCATCTGCTCGAAGAGCTGAAAGCCCTCCAGCGCTCGCTGCCCAGCGCGTCTTGGGAGAAGGAAGGCGCGGGCGGCGGTGAAGCACCCGCGGCCGCACCGTTGCCGCCGCCTGCACCCCGCGCGCCCAGCGTGATCGAGTGGGCCGGCCGAGCCGGTCTGTTCGCGCGCATGGTCGCACGCGCCTATCCCTCCGGAAACGCCGCGCCCGAGGTGGCGCAGGCGCTCGCTACCCTTTGGGATTTGGCGGCGAAAGCCAGCGGCCTCGAAGGTGAAGTCGCCAGTCATACCCGCAAGCTCGAGGCGTTGGAGCGCCGCGGCCGCGCGCTACGCGCCGAAATCGGCCGCAAAGTCGAGGAGCTGGCACACGAAGAGTCGCGCGTTTTGCGCGAGGCTGCGGCCTACGGCGAAGAAGAAGAGGCAGCACGGCGTGAGCTCGGCCGAGCCGAGCAAATCGCCGAAGAGCGCGTCGCCAACGCGGACCGCGCGGATCGCGCGGGCATCGGCACGCGCGCCATCTACGAACAAGCGGGCGCAGCCCACGCGATGGTCGAAGCGCAACGTCAGTGGCTGAAGACCCGCGAGACACGCCGCACCGGACGCGAAGCCAGCGCCGCTGATCTGCGTCGCCAAATCGAAGAGCTGCGCGGACAACTCGCGCGCTATGCCGAAGCCTTGGAAGAGGATTTGGCGACGGGTCGCGAAAAGGTGGCCGCTCGCGCGCGTGAAGGCCTGAAGTACGAGAAGAGCTTCTTCGAGGCCTCGAACGTGCTGATGACCCACCTCAAAGGCAAGCCGGAGTGTCGCGAATTGATGAACGAGCTCACGGCCGGCGAGCGCGATCACGAGACCCCGCCGCAGCCGCCCGGTCCCTCGCGCGCCGCTGAAGCTTGAATTCGAGCCGGGTTCGCATCGTCGGGGCGACTCGGCTCGCCCCCGGGCAATCGTGCACCTTCGAGGTCGAACGAGGAGTCGAGCGTTTACCGGGCTTCTTGTTGTGTCACTCGAGCGCCGGGTTGGTCGCTTATTTGAATCTCTGTCCACATTGGTCAGTGGACCTGGACATGGGCGACGAGCGGTTCTATGCCGAGGACATCGACCGCATTTACTGCAAGAACCACGGCGCACTGTTCCGAGTGGAGGACGGCGTGTGCGACTTTGGCCCATGCCTGGGCAAGTCGCTGGTCGCTTGCGAGGTCGAGCTCGACGGCGATGACGCTTGGGTCAGCCTGACTCGGCAACCATGAAACCAAACTTCATCAGTCTGGGTGCGGCTTGCGCAGCGTTGGGCGTCGGGCTCGGCGCGTTCGGCGCTCACGGCTTGCGGGGCATGATCGGTGAAGCGCAGCTCGGCTGGTGGGAAACCGGGACACGTTACTGGCTGGTCGGGGCGCTCGGCATCAGCCTATTTGGCGTATTTCGAGGCAAGCGTGACACGAGCGCGCTTCCCGGTTGGCTGCTGCTCGTTGGCAGCGTGCTGTTCGCCGGTAGCCTCTACGCCATGGCGCTCGGCGCTCCGCGCGCGTTCGGGGCGCTGACTCCGCTCGGTGGCCTGGGCTTGATCGCGGGTTTTGTCGGCTTTGCCTGGGTAGCCAGGCACGGCTGAGTCGATAAGTTCGCAACAAATTTGGGTTTTAGCCGCGGTTGGTGTCTACCAGTGGTGACCCCTGATGCCCGCGCTGTCTTCGCACCCCTTGCCGCCGGAGCTGATCCCAGAGCGGATCCGCGGGATCCGCGTGACGCCCGTTTCTTCGGTCGCAGTCGCGCGCGAGAGCGCCCCCAAATCGAAACCGCGGCCTCGTGCTCCGCTCTTGGCCGGGAGGTACTCGATCGATCGGTATTTCGATCGCGGGGGCACGTCCAAGGTCTACCTGGGTTGGGACGAGCTCTGCGAAGAAGACGTCGTGATCAAGATCCTGACTGACGCCGCCGCGGGCTGTCCGGTGCTGCGTGGGCACTTCCTGGTCGGCTCGCGCGCAGCGCTCGAGGTGCAGCACGAAAATGTCGTGCGAACGATGGCGGTCCGCGATCCGGACCCGGGCACTCCGTACATGGTGATGGAACGGCTACGCGGTGAGTTGATGGCGGACTTGTTGTTCCGCACGCCGCAGCTGTCCTGCCAAACTGCGCTGGCCTACGCGGCGCAAACCGCCGCAGGCCTTTCGGCGTTGCACCGAGCAGGCATCGTTCACTGTGACATCAAGCCCGACAATCTGTTCTTGACCGTGAAGCATGGCGTGCCCAATGCACTCAAGATCTTGGATTTCGGGTTGGCCGAGGTCGCGGGACAAAGCATCGAGAGCGAAACGCATGCCGTACGTGGCACGGCGCAATTCATGGCTCCGGAGCAAGTGTTGGGCGATCCGGTCGACGCCCGCACCGACGTTTATTCCTTGGGTGTCGTGATGTTCCGAATGCTCACGGGCCAGCTGCCCTACGACCTCAAGCTCAGCGCGACCTTGCTCCGCCATCAGCTTGCTTCGCCGACTCCGCCGCCCTCGTGGCTGTGCGACGAGCTCGATCCGAACGTGGAAGGGATCGTGCTCAAGGCGATGCGCAAGAACCCCGAAAATCGCTACGCTTCGGCGCTCGAGCTCGCGGAAGATCTGGAGCGTGTGCAACGAGGGCAGGCACCGAACGCGGCCTTGCCGACGCCCGCTGCGGACGTCTACACGCCACGAAGCGCACGCGCGGAACAGGCCGCTACGTTACTCGGATTCTCCCCCTGAGCAGCTGAAGTGCGTCGTCAGGCCGGTAGCTTGGCGAGCAAAAACGAGCGCAGCTTGACCAGGTTGCGCTGATCGCGGCCGAAGCCTGGCACTGCGTAGCCCTCCGCCCATTGGCGAACCTCACGCACGAAGTCAGCGCGGGCGTCGGCGTCGGTCATAATCGTCGCGACGCTGCGGCCACGCGCGGAACTTTGCTCGAGACCTGCGACGTACTTGGTGAGGCGACCGTACTCGCTACCCAAGAACTCTTGCACCAGTTCGGCCTCACTGGCGAGACGCCCGAGCGTGCCGGTCTCGTCGGCAGCGAGTTCGGACTCCGCTTCCGAACGAACTGCCTCGGCTGCAGCACGCAGCACGAACGCGTCGTCGATGAAACCCAGATCTTCCAAGCCGTCGGGGATCAGATCCAACGACTTGAACAGGTAGTTGAGCGCCGAAGCCGAGCGCAGCTGTGCGACCGCGTTGCCTTCGCTCTCCAGCACCGTGGCGAGGGCGCGCGCGTCGTCCGCCAGTGAGCGGAGCCAGTTCGGGAAAGCGTCGAGACAGCGAGCTTCGAGCGTTGACATGCGGGTTTCCGCTCTATCAAGGCACGCCAGCGCTGTAAAGACACGCCGCGCGATGCCCGAGCGGTGCGCGTCCCAAGCTACCCGCCCTGCCCGCGACAAAGGACGCGCAGTGCGTTCTCTGCGAAGATCTTGCGCACTTCGGCGGTGCTGAATCCGGCTCGCGCGAGCGCCGAGGCGAGCACGGGAAATCGACTGGCATCGCGCAGCTCCTCGGGCGGACGGATGTCACCCTCGAAGTCGGAACCGATGGCCACGTGCTCGATGCCTGCCACGTTCCGCACGTGTTGGAGGTGTCGCACGACGTCACGCAACCGCGCGCGCCGACCGCGAGCCAAGAACGGCCCATGGAAGTTCACGCCGATCACTCCGCCGGTCGCCGCGATCGCCCGCAGCTGTGCATCGCTCAAGTTGCGCGGGTGGTCGGCGAGTGCGCGGGCATTGGAGTGCGTCGCGACAACGACACCGTGCACGTCTTTGGCCTGCGCCAAGATGTCGTCCACGGCGCGATCGGAAGCGTGAGAGACATCCACGGCTAGACCGAGATCGAATGCTCGTCGCACGAATGCTCGCCCCTTTTCCGTCAAGCCGAACGGTTTCGGTTCGGGATCCCCCGAAGAGCTCGCGAGCTCGTTCGCGTAAGTGTGCACCAAACCGACGATGCGCAGACCACGCTTTTCCCAGAGCAGCAGTGAATCCGGATCATCGGCGAGCGGACCCGCGCCTTCGAAGGCGAAGAAAGTGCGGACGCTCGCCGGTTCGTTCGCGCAGCCCGCGGACGTGAACGGCGGTGTGTGCTGCAGCGCCTGATTCACCCGCTGGTAGGAGCGCTCGAGATCGGCCGCGCGCGGTCCGGTCGGAGAAGCGTCACGCGGGACGAACAACGGAAGAACCACGGCCGAGACACCACCGCGCCGTAGTGCCTCCACGGAGAACTGTCCCCCATTCGAGGCGAAGTCACGGGACTTGAAATTGTATTGGTATGACAGGTCCACATGCAGGTCGACGACCGGCACCGGCGGCTCTGCGCTGGCAACGGGCGCACGCCCACACAGCACCAGCAGGGCAAGCGGCAGAGAGCGGAACCAGTTGCGCAACGTTCGTTCAGGGTAAGGCAAAGTGGTTCGCTCGTCTCGGGCTGTGCTGGGGAAAGTGACTCAGAATGCTACGCATTGATTCAAGCCCGGGGCCCCCACGCCGTACTCTCTAACGGGAATGCCTGCTTCGAGCCAAATTCCGCCCTCCTCCGAACGGCGCAGCAGCCGGCGCAACCTCGAGGCGCAACGCATATTGTTCGTAGACGACGACGAGCTGATTCTTCGCAGCATCGAGCGCGTACTGCGGCGCCGAGTTCAGGGTGCACACTGGGAACTCCACTTTGCGACCGATGGCGATGTCGCGCTTCAGCTCATGGCACAGCAGACGTTCGACGTGATCGTGGCGGATGCCCAGATGCCGCGCATGAGTGGCACCGGCTTGCTGCGTCGAGTTCAGGAGGCGAACCCCGGTGTCGTCCGCATCCTGATGTCGGGGCACACGGGTCTCGAGATGTTGCGCGGCGCGCTGCCGCTGGCCCATCAATTCATCACCAAACCGTGCGACGCGCAGCAGCTGACGAACACCTTGGAGAATGCTTGCGGCCTGCGCAGCATCCTCAATCGGCCCGAGCTCCGCACGCTGGTCGGCAGTAGCAACGAGCTGCCCTCGGCGCCGCGGACGTACGTCGAAATCAGCACTGCTTTGAACAATCCGCACGCCAGTACGCGCACCGTCGCCGAGATCGTGGAGAGGGACATCGCGCTCTCGGCGCGAGTGCTGCAGCTGGTCAGCTCGGGGTTCTACGGGCTACCTCGGCAGGTGAATTCGGTCGGCGGAGCAGTCGCATTTTTGGGCGTCGAAGTGATCAAGGCAATCGTGCTTTCGATCGAAGTGTCCAAGATGTTCCCGGTGTCGCGCGCAATTCCGGATTTTTCGATCGACGTCTTGCAGCAACGCTCGACTCTGGCCGCGCAACTCGCCAAACGCCTACTCGGCCACGAATCCGGCGGCGAATCAGTGGCGATCGCGGGCATGCTGCAGGACGTCGGGCAGCTGGTTTTCGCCGCGCGTGCCGCACAACGCTTCGCAATCGCTCTCTCGAGCTGCACGCGCGCCAAGACCCCACTGTACGAAGCGGAGCTGGAGCTGTTCGGCTCGACTCACGCGGAGGTGGGCGGGTATTTACTCGGCCTGTGGGGCTTGCCGTCGCGCATCGTGCACGCAGTGGCGCACCACTTGGAACCGGTCGCGGGCGCGCGGGTCTTCGACGCTGCCGCCGCGCTCTACGTCGGCAACTTGCTCAGCCAAAATCCAGACGTACCAGCGTTGGATCAGGTGCCCGCGCGCACCACCGCCCTCGATCTTTCGTACTTGAGAGCGCTCGGCGTCGCGCACCAGCTGGAGAACTGGCGGCGAATGGCTCGTGAAATTGTCGCCAGCGTTGCCCCCTCACGTTTCGCCGCGCGCGCCTGAGTCGATGCCGCGCTCGCTTCGCCCACGTCTCACTGGACGGACGGAACGATGACGCCGCAAGGAAAGTCGATGTTCAAATCGTGGTCGCCGTTGCTCTTGAATGTCGCGCAAGCCGCGCCCTGAAGCTCGAGCACCGTGGGAGAGCTCATGAGCCAGCCGTCCTTGTCCTTGTAGATCAGCGGTTTGCCATCCAAAGTCACGGTGCCGGTATCGGCGCGAGCGTCGTCCACCTTGCCGTTCAAGGTGAACACGCAGGAGCGCAAACCACCCACGATACTGTCGAAGGCCGTCGCCAGGTCTGCCTGATTGTTCGCCAGATAGAAGCGATCAGTCATGTCGACGTCCACTGCTAGCCCCTGGCCAGCGTTGGCAACGGCGCGCAGGTGATCCTCGCCAACGTCGTCGCCCACACTGATGACGAACGTAGAAATTTGCTTTTGGAAAGCGCTCTGCACCGCCGTAACGGAGAGCTGGCGAGCAGCGTCTCGTCCCGCGTCGTTGCCCGGGTTGGGATCGGCACAGGTATCGGGCTCGCCATCCGTCGCGAGCACCAGCACTTTTGGTCCCGGATCCGTGACGCCATCGAGCAGCTTCACGGCAGCCTCGATGCTCTCGCCGGTCGGTGTGTCGCCCTTCCAATCATTCGGCAAATACTTGGCGGAGATCGCCGCGTAATTGTTCAACGCCGGGGCAACCTGGGTGATCATCGGACAGGTCTTGGGCGGTGTGCCGCTACCGAAACCGTTTTCGCTCGTGTACAGGGCAAGCCCAAAGCGGATTTTGGCTTGAAGCGTCGAGATGATGCCGGTGTTCATGTCGATCAGCGCGTCACGTAGGACGTTCCAACGCGCCCCGTTACCGAACCGTTCGTTCATGCTTCCGGATTGGTCGATCAGCATGAGCACCGTGAGCTGGGGTGTCAGCTTGACGTCCAATCGCACGCAAGCGTCCGACAGCTCGGGCAACCCACTGTCGACCGCCCGGGGGTCGACGCCGGGATCGACTCCGCCTGCAACGCAGCGGCCGAACGCATTGCACGTGTGACCGGAACCGCAATTGCCGTCGGTCGTGGTGCAGTCAGCAGTGCACTGTTGATCCGAACCGCAATATTGGCCGGCGGTGCAGGGCGTGGTCGACGAGCACGGCGCACCGCACGCAAGAGCCGCTGCGCAGGGGCTCACGTGGCTCTGACGGCCACTCTCACTACATCCGGCAGCGCCCCAACTGCCCAAAAGGGCGAGGGCGGCCCCGGCAAACAAAGCTTTCTTCGATCCTTGCGGTGTTCGTTGGGTCATCGCCGATTTGTTCGTCATCGCCGCAAATGGCGCTGCGCGCAAGTCATCCGATCAACCCAGACCGCGTAGTTACATTTCGAAATCGTCACGTGTGCGCGCGGCTCGCGTATTCGCAGCAAGGCGGGCGAGCGCAGCGGTTCTAGAATTGGCTCCTAGCTCTTCCACTTGATGTTGCAGCCAATGCTCGGAATTTGATCGCTGCTAGGCAACTTGCCGCCAAGCAAGGCGTCTATGGCTGCGCGCGCATCGCGCCCGGTCACTGGCACGTCGTTTCCGGGCCGCGCCCCGTCGAATTGACCGCGATAGGCGAGCTTGCCGTGCTTATCGAAAATATATAGGTCGGGAGTACAAGCCGCATCGAACGCGCGGGCCACGGCTTGGCTCTCGTCATACAGATACGGGAACACGTAACCCGCCTCGGCGGCCTCGACGGCCATCGCTGGCGGTGCATCGGCCGGGTATGCGATCGCGTCGTTGGAGCTGATCGCGACCATGGCCGCGCCGCGGTCCCGGCAGTAGCGCCCGAAGTCGGCGATGCCCGCGCGAATGTGCTTCACGAACGGGCAGTGATTGCAGATGAAGAGCACCACCGCCGGTTTGCCCGCCAGAGTCGAAGCATCCACCAGAGCTCCGCTTACCGCGTCCGGGAGGGAAAAAACGGGGATTTCAGTGCCGAGCGCCAGCATGCGCGAGGGGGTTCGGGCCATTTGTGGAAAGCTTGTCGCCACACGATCGGGGCGTCAACCGTCACTGAACTTTGCCGGGCAGCACGGCAAAGCGCTCGAAATCTTCGCGTTGGTACAAGAAGGCGTAGGCGGCGCGGCTCGAAAGCACCCGTTTCACGTAACGGCGCGTTTCCACGTAGGGAATCAGCTCGACCCACAGATCGAAGTCGGCGTTCGGACGTTCCCGCAGCCAGCGTTTGGGGTTACCCGGTCCTGCGTTGTACGCAGGAATTGCCAACAGCGGATTCTCCGGGAACGCATTGGCGAGCCGCGCGAGCTCACCCGTGCCAAGGGCGATGTTCACGCTCGGGCGCTTGAGCGAGACGCGATCCGCCGGCAGTCCGAGCGGACGCGCGATGCTTTTCGCGGTTGGCACAATCAACTGCATCAGACCGTAAGCATCGGCGAGGCTTTCCGCGTCTGGGTCGAACGCCGACTCCTCGCGCATGATCGCGTAGATGAGCGCCGAATTCTGGCCAGTACGCTTGGCTTCGCGCTGCACGATCTGCTGAAATGGCGCAGGATATGCCAGTTTCCAGGCATCGGTCCAAGCATCCGCCGGCCAAGTCGAAGGGGCCGCGGAGAGCGCACGCCGCGCCGCCGCGTGCGACAGCTTTACCGAGCCTGCCTCCGCGTAGAGCTTGGACAACCCCCAAAGTAGCTCCGGGCGTGAGCTATCGGCGAGACCCAGCGCGTCCAACTCACGGGCTCCGTTCTCTAGATCACCGACCCCGAACAGTTCGAGCGCACGGCTGAAGCCTGCGCCCGAAAATTCCGCGCGATTGGTGACCACGACGGGTCCACTCGGCACGGCTGCGATCGCGCCCACCAAAACCGAGCGAGCGCGCTCGGCGTCGACCGCGTGCAACGCGCTGTATGCGCTCAACATGTAGTACGACAGCGGCAAATCGCGGATCAACGACTCGTACTCGCCGAGTGCTCGCTCGGCGTCACCGCTGGCAGCCAGAGCTCGCGCGTGGAAATAGCGCTCGCGGCCGGCAAAATCCGCGGCCCGAGCCGTGACACTGAACTTGTTTGCGAGGACACGCTCGAGCACGCGCGCAGCGCCTTGGTAGTCCTGCTTGTCCAGCCGACGAAGCGCAAGCCGGAACGAGCCCTCAGGCACCATGTCGCCGTCCGGGTAGTCGTCGGGCATCGCGCTCAGCAGCTCGGTGAAACGCGCCTCGACGCCCAACTCGAGGTACGACAGCGCGCCGTACAAACGCGCGTCATCGGCCAGCGAGTTCTTCGGCGCGTCCTGTTCCAGCGCCGCAAAGCGCTTGATGGCGAGCATATGCTGCCCGTCGCTGGCGGCTGCCTTGCCCGCCATGAACTGCGCACGCGCGCGCAGCTCGGGGTCTTTGCATTGGCCGAGCAGGGCTTCGTAGCTTTCGCCTGCTTTCGCGTGCGCGCGCGTCGCGGACAGGGCCTTCCCAGACAGAAACTGGATTTCACAGCCCGCGGGGCTAGCGCGCTCCGCCTCGGGGAGCGCGGCCAAGGATTGCTCTGCAGCCTGCTCCGCTTCCTTGAAATGCCGAGCGTCGGACAGGGCTCGCACGCGCTCGAGCTGCTCCGTCAGGTCACGGCTTTGATGCTGCGTCCGCAGCGGCTCGGGCAAAAGACCGAGCGCGCGCGTCTCCAGAGCCTGCGCGCTTTGCAGCGTCACGCGCTGCACGTTGGGTTCGTTTTGGACCCGTCGCGACAGGCTCAGCGCTTGCAGGATTTGCGCAGAACGATCTGCCTCAGCCGCTGCAGGAGCGTCGAGCAACGCCGTTCCCAAGCGCAGCTGGCTCTCTGCGCGCTCGCTACCCGCTGGCAGCGCCTGCACCACGTGTTCGTATGCTTGGATGGACGCGCCGCGATCACCGAGCAGGCGCGCGGCCTCGGCGAGCACGGGCCACTTCAGGCGTGCGACGGGCTCACTGTCCGACACCGTGGCGGTGCGTGCAGCGACATCCTTCGCGCGACCGAGGGCGAGCAGCGCGCGTGCTTCCCCAACCCGCGCATAGCCGACGAGTGAAGATGCACCTTGGCTAACCCTGCCGTAGGCAACCAGCGCTGGCGCAAACTCTCCCGCTTGCTCGTGCAATCGAGCAAGCAGGAAGTCATAACGGAAGCGCTCGGCCGGCGAAGGAGGCGACTTCTCGAGCCAGCTCCCGAGTTCGCGCGCGGCAACCGCCGGCGTGCCTGCATCGAGCGCTGCCGCCACCGCCGACAGCTCCGGAATCGTCAATAACGGCCGAAAATCACTGAGGGAGAACGTGGCACTTTGAACTTTGACGGGCGCACTCTGGGCCGTGGGCGCGATGCGAAAGGGTGGCGATTTGGCCACGCGCCCCTCCGGTTCCTGTCGTGCTTCACAGCCGAGGAGCAGACTCGCGAGGGGCACCAGCGCCCAGAGCACGGTATGCGTGCGCATCAGCTGCGCCGCGGCGAGAAGTGGCTGGCGGTCCATTGCTCGTTCGCGGTTTCTTCCTCGGAACGTTCCTGTTCGGCGGCGCGCTGCGCCCGAAAATTGTCCCGATGAGTATCGATCATTTTTGCTTCGTTGCTGGCGGTGGAAAGCGCGCGGCGGGCTTCGACCTCGGCGGCGGCCGTCGTCGCTTGCGCTTCGCGCGCACGACGCTCTTGCTCGGCTTTCAGCGCGAGCTCCGTGGCGGCGCCTGCCTGCCAGCACGCGACGACCGAAAGCTCCCCCGCACGCACGACCCCTTCGCTGAGTCGGGCCTGTTCGGCGGCCGCTAGCGTTTCGATGCCATGCTCGGTGCTCCGTCGCGCTGCCTCCGCGCGATCCGCGTCGCCGCGCGCTCTCGCCGAGCGCTGCACGCTTTCGCCGAGCAGTTTTGCTTGACGCTCGACCCGCTGACTGCGCAGCCAGTGCAGGGCCTCGAACGGGTACCGGTGACGCACGCCCGGGAGTCTAGCAAAGCCCCCGAGGCAGGCAGGGGCGGCGGCGATTTGCCCGGCATTTTCAGGCCACTAGGCGGACTGCCACGGGATGCGGCTCGCTAGTGCCCATCGATCAGGTCAACCGCAGTCTCCGTGCGCAGCCGCGCAAGGAAGCCATCCAGAGCCTGGGCGCGTCGTTCCTGGTACAGGCGCTGGCGAATCAGCCCCTGAACCGCGCTGAGCGAGCTCACGACCGCTCCGCGGCGGCTGACCAGCCGCAAGATTTCGTAGCCGGAGTCGGTTCGAATGGGCCCCGCGACATCACCGGGGGTCTTCAGGTTCAACGCAGCTTCGACCACCGGCTTCGGCAAGTGCGAGTTCTTGTCGACGAAGCCGAGGTCGCCACCGGTCGCGCGGGTTCTATCATCTTCCGATTTGGTCGAGGCAAGGACCGCGAAGGTTTGATCATCCGTAGCCGTAATGGCCCTCGCTCGTGTCGCAAGCTGTTCGGCGAGATTCGCATCGGAGACCGAAATGTGACGCACCTGCGCGGCTTCCGGCAGACTGAACTCGCTCGCTTGCCGTGCCGCATATTCACGCTCCACGTCCGCCTGCGTGATCGATTCTGGAGTTCCTGCTTCGCCCAGAGTCTGGTTGACCAGCTTGGTCACCGCGATCTGCTGCAGGGCGTGGATGGCGTCGGGATCCTTGGTCAGCCCCGCACGTTCGGCGGCTTGTACGAGCAGCTCGAAGCGAACCAAACCGTCGATGAGATCGCGCCGCGCGCTGGCACTCTTGAATCGCTCGGGTGCAGCGCCCGGATCGCGCGCCATCGCTCGCTGCAAATCGTCCTCGCGGATCTCGACCTTGCCGACCCGCGCGACGAGCGCGCCGCGCGCGGGTTCATTGTCTGCCGGAGCTGTTCGTTTGGAGCAAGACACGAGCAGCAACAACACGAAAAGCACTCGGAAACAGCGAGTCGACATGGCAAGCAGGAATGAGAACGGGTGGGCGCGGCGTCAAGCCAAGCCCACCCGTCGTTCGTACGGGTGGCGTGCTCAGGGCTGGCGGATGATCCGGCCCATCACCGGCGCCGGCAATGGGTTATTGTGTTCGGTGTATTCGATTAGTGCATCCAAGTCCACGGGACCGCCGGTCTGATTCGTGCCGCCGACGAACGCGGTGAAACCGTCGCCGCCCGTGGCTAGGAAGTTGTTGCAAGTGATCGAGTAAACAGCAGCCGGGTCGAGCGGAGTGCCAGCCGCGTCGTGGATTTCGACGATCCGGCTGCCGATCGGCGCCGAGGCGCTGAAGGTGTAACCGAGGCCGGAGATTTGTAGAATGCGAGTCGAGGAGGCCGTCCACTGCTGTTCGAGGACCGCTTTGATCTGCGTGCCGGTCAGGTTCATCTTTACCAGCGTGTTGCCAAACGGCTGAATGGTGAACAGGTCGTTCCAGGTGAAGTTTCCACCGCCCGCGGGCACCACCAGATCTGCGCGAATGCCACCCGGGTTCATGAACGCGAATTGCGTCCCCTCAGCCAGGTTCTGGGAATCAGCGATGATGTCACCCAGGCTGGACTCGCCCGTCGATCCGCTGTCTCGGGTGTAGCTCTTGGTCGCAAAACCAACCACCTTGCTCGTGAGCGGGGCGACCTTGGTTTCGGCCGCCGCGGTCAGGGCCGCAGCCGTCGGATCGGGTGCATTCCCCGGCGCCACGTCGGCGAAAGTCGTGACGATCTTGGCCGACTTGGTGACCACGTCTTTGCTCACCGGGTCGATCGTCAGGTCGATGTCGTCGTAGGCGGTGCTAGCCGAGAATGCCTGCGTGAGCAGGATCTTCTTACCATCGGTGTTCGTGACGAGCAGATTCGTGAACGAGTGTGAATGACCGCTGACCACCACGTCGAACTCGCTGTCGAGCCGAGTCACGACGTCCAAGATGTCGCTGCCAGCGATCGCCGAGTTCGTGAGCGCCGTGTTGGTCGAGGTGGTGTACGACGACTGCGAGGTCCCTTGGTGGATCAACAGGACGATGGTCTTCACGCCGAGTGCCTTGATCTCCGGCACGTAGCTGTTCGCTGCGACGGCCTCGTCCAAGAACTTGAGACCAGCCACGCCCGTCGGAGTGACGATGGTAGGCGTCGCCTCGAGCACGGCGCCCACGAATGCGATTGGCACACCCTGGATCTGCTTGATCACGTACGGCGGCAGAATCGGGCGATTGGTGACTTCGTCGACGACGTTGGCCGAAATGTACGGAACGCGCGCGCCCTTGTACGGATCCTCGAGGAACGGCCCCGACAGGTGGTTTCCACCGTTGAGCAGGCGGAGCAGCTCGCCCTTGCCCTCGTCGAACTCGTGGTTACCGAGCGTGCCGACCACGTTACACGCCGGGTTCAGCTTGTCGGCGTAGGTGCAAGAGCTGTTCGCCAGCATGTTGAGCCACTGAATCGAAGGTTCGTCCTGCAACAGCGCCGAGGCGGCGGGAGAAGCGCCCACGAAGTCACCGGCGTGCACGATGACGGTTTGGCTCTCGATGCCGGCTTGCGCCGCCTTCAGATACGACGAGAGCACCGCGGCGCTGCCGACTGGACGGTTGCTGACCAACTTGCCCGTGGAGAGCTGACCGTGGAAGTCGTTGAAGCCGAGCAGCTTCACCTTGAGATTGCCTCCCTGGCAAAGCGTACCGTCAGCGACGGTCGTGTGAGTACAGCTGGAGTTCGCCGCGCAAACGTCGGTCGTGCACGGGTTGCCGTCGTCACAGCCACCGGCGCACGTCGGCGCGCTGCAGGTGACAGTCGCGGTTGCCGTGTCGGCGCAGTCGGCGGTCGCATCACCATCCGAAAGGCGGAGCGTGAGCGTCGCGGCGCCGGCGGCAGTGCAGGTGAAGGTCGGGTTCTGCGCGGTCGCGCTGCTGAGCGTCCCGCTCGAAGCCGTCCATTGATAGCTGAGCGACGAAGGAGCGGCGTCGGAGTCGTGCGCGGTCGCGTTGACCACCACCGAGGCACCGATGACGAGCTCGCTCGGGGTGATGCTGATTCCGTCCACGACGGGACACACATTGAGCACTCCGTTGACCAGCACATTGCCTGTCTTTGGCAGCTCTTTACAGATCACGGCCACGCTCACTGGCGTGGTCTGGCGCGCGACGACGTTGAATGTCGCAGAGCCGCTGCAGCTCAGCAAAGCGTCAGCCGTGCTCGCGGAGAGCGTGATTGCATAGCCCGAACCAGCTGGGATGCCGCCAATCAAGCCCGAGATGGTGGTGCTGTTGCTGACGTCGAGCGAGCCGGCCTTGCTGAACGAGGCCGGGCCGATGATGGTGTAGTTGACTGAAGTGAGCGTCGCACCGGAACTCAGGGTGAGCCCGAGGGAGCCTTCACCCGCCGTCTGCTCGGTGGGCGATTGACTCGATTGGGGCGCACTCGAGCTGCAACCAGCGAGCGCCAAACAGAGGCCCAGGGCCAGTGCGGAAGAGAGAACGGAAGTCGACGTCAATTTTCGCGCTTGCGTCACGGGGACATCCTTTGGTTTCGGTAGCGCGGCACACGCGCCGGACGCTCGCTTGGCTCTTTGCAAGTCGAGGGCCACCGACCGCTTTCGCAAGATCACCGGCAAACTCGCTTTTAGCAGCCGGAAGCGCCGTTTGATTTTCGGAAATCCCCTCCAGATTTCAGTGAGGCGTACTCGCGAGCGCTCCGCCGGCTGCGTCGAGCGCCAGGCTGAATTCGTTACGAGGCCGACGCGCTGATGTCACCTTCACCTGCGCGAAGCTCGCCGTCACCCGCTGCGGAGCTACCACCCTTACGGGTTGTATCGAGCGACACCGTGCCGCGGGTTCACGACTACAGCACGTCGAGCCTGGAACGCTGGAGTCGAGACGTGCCGTCGGCAGCAATGTGGCCCACGATGCGCGGCACAGCCGAATGGCTAGCCCGCCGCGCGTCGGCAGCCGCTCGACTACTCGCCCTCGGCCGAGCGCGCGTGCCATTCCTGCAAACTCTTCACGAGTTCGCCGCGCTTGGTCAACAGTGCGGTCACTTCCAGCGCATCCACGGCCGCAGCGCCCGCCGCCATGGTCGTGAAGTAGGGCACGTTCGACAGCAGCGCGTTGCGACGAATCGAATAGCTGTCGGCGATCGCCTTGGCACCTTGGGTGGTGTTGATGACCAGCTGCACGCGAGCCTCGTGAATGGCGTCCACCACGTGAGGTGACCCTTCCAGCACCTTGTTCACCCGTTCCACCGGGATGCGCGAGCGAGCGATGGCGTTGGCCGTACCGCCGGTGGCCATGATCGAGAAGCCGAGGTTCCGCAGCCGGCGCGCGACCTGACAGGCCGTCTCCTTGTCGTCGTCTTTGACGCTGATGAACGCGACGCCGTGATCGGGGAGCCGCACGCTGGAAGCCGCGAGTGACTTGCTGAACGCCAAGGCGAAGCTGCCGGCGATGCCCATGACCTCGCCAGTCGAACGCATCTCGGGACCGAGGATCGTATCGACGCCCGGGAACTTCTGGAACGGGAAGACCGATTCTTTCACGGCCACGTGCATCGGCAGCGAACGGTCGAACACGTTCAGCTCGTCGAGCGTCCTGCCCACCATGACCTTGGCCGCGATCTTGGCCAACGGACGCCCCGTGGCTTTGGCGACGAAGGGCACGGTGCGCGAGGCGCGTGGGTTCACCTCGAGCACGTACACTTCGTTGTCCTTGACCGCGAACTGCACGTTCATCAGGCCGACCACGTTCAGCTCCAGCGCGAGCTTGCGAGCTTCCTCCTCGATGCGAGCCACGACCTGGCTGTCGAGCGTGTGCGGCGGCAGCACGCTGGTCGAGTCGCCCGAGTGCACGCCGGCCTCTTCGATGTGCTGCATCACGCCGCCGATCACGGCGCGCTTGCCGTCGCACACCACGTCGACGTCGACTTCGGTGGCGTTCTTCAAGAATTGATCGATGAGCAGGATCTGCGAACCGCCCTCTTCACGGGCGGCGTCGATCGCGAGCTGAACGTATGCGTCGAGCTCGCTGTCCGACCAGCAAGTCATCATCGCGCGACCACCGAGCACGTAGCTCGGCCGCACCAGCACCGGGAAGCCGATGTCAGCCACGATCTTGCGCGCTTCTTCGATGCTGCGCGCGATGCCCGCGCGCGGGCGCTTCAAGCTCAGTTTGGTCAGCAGCGCGTCGAAGCGCTCGCGATCTTCGGCACGGTCGATGGCGTCCGCGCTCGTGCCCAACAGCTTGATGCCGGCTTTCTCGAGCGGCACGCTGAGCTTCAGCGGGGTCTGCCCGCCGAATTGCACGATCACACCCAAAAGCTCGCCCTTTTCGGCTTCCTCGCGGCAGATCGCCAGCACGTCTTCCAGCGTCAGCGGCTCGAAGTACAGACGATCGGAGGTGTCGTAGTCCGTCGACACGGTCTCCGGGTTGCAGTTGACCATGATCGTCTCGAGCCCGAGCTCGCGCAGCGCAAACACGGCGTGGCAGCAGCAATAGTCGAACTCGATGCCCTGACCGATGCGATTCGGGCCACCGCCCAAAATGATGACCTTCTTCTTGTCCGAAACCTCCGCCTCGGATTCGGTCTCGTAGGTCGAGTAGAGATAGGGAGTGCGCGCCGGAAACTCGGCGGCGCAGGTGTCGACGCGCGCGAACACGGCGCGCACACCGAGCTGATCGCGCAGCTTGAAGATTTCGGTCGCCGGTTGGCCGCGCAGCGCGCCGATCTGCACGTCACTGAAGCCGAGGCGCTTGCTCTCGCGCAGCAAGTCCGCATCCAAGCTGGGCGCCTTCTCGAGCTTCTGCTCCTGTTTCACGATCCGATCCAGCTGCGCCAAGAACCATGGATCGATGCCGGTGATCTTGTTCAAGCGCTCGGGCGAAATGCCGTGGCGCAAAGCGTCGCCGACGTAGAACAAGCGGTCGGCAGTGGGCACGCGCACCGCTTTCTCCAGCGCGGCCCACAGCTCGTCACCCACGGGCGGCGGCAACGTCGGCTTCGGCGCCGCGAGCGGCGGTGGGTCGTGCGCGAGATTGCGCGCGGCGTCCGGAGAGAACTTCAGGTTCCGATAGTCGATGCGGTCGAACAGGCTGACGAAGCCAGCTTTGCCCGTCTCCAGCGAGCGCGCGGCCTTTTGCAGCGCCTCCGGGAACGTGCGACCGATCGCCATCGCTTCGCCGACGCTCTTCATTTGCGTGCCGAGGCGAGCATCCGACCCTGGGAACTTTTCGAACGCGAAGCGCGGCCACTTCACGATCACGTAGTCGATCGTCGGCTCGAACGCGGCGCTGGTGCCGGTGATGTCGTTCTCGAGTTCGTCGAGCGTGAAGCCGACGGCGAGCTTGGCTGCGATCTTGGCGATCGGATAGCCGGTGGCCTTCGAAGCCAGCGCGCTCGAGCGCGAAACGCGCGGATTCATTTCGATCACCAGCACGCGCCCGGTCTTGGGATCGATCGCGAATTGCACGTTCGAACCGCCGGTCTCGACGCCAATCTCGCGCATCACGCCGCGCGCAGCGTCACGCAGCCGTTGGTACTCACGGTCGGTGAGAGTCATCGAGGGCGCGACGGTGATCGAGTCACCGGTGTGCACGCCCATCGGGTCGAGATTCTCGATCGAACAGATCACGATGAAGTTGTCCGCGGCGTCGCGAATGACCTCGAGCTCGTATTCTTTCCAGCCAATCAAGCTCTCTTCGACCAAGCACTGGTGCGTGGGCGACTGCAGCAGCGCCCATTCGAGCTTGGGCGCGAGTTCATCCGCGTTCTCGACCACGGCGCCGCCGGAGCCACCCATGGTGAAGCTGGGTCGCAAAATCACGGGGTAGCCGGTCTTCTCGACGACCGCCTGCGCCTGAGCCAAATTCTCGCAATGCGCCGAAACCGGCGACTCGAGCCCGATCGCGGTCATCGCGTCCTTGAACAACACGCGATCTTCGGCTTTGCGTATCGCGCCCACTTGCGCACCGATCAGACGCACGCCGTGTTTCGAAAGCACGCCCTGATCGTGGAGCTCGAGCGCGAGGTTGAGCGCCGTCTGCCCGCCCAACGTGGGCAGCAGAGCATCCGGACGCTCCCGCTCGATGATTGCCGACACGGTCTCGACCGTGAGCGGCTCGACGTACGTGCGCCGAACCAGCTCCGGGTCGGTCATGATGGTCGCTGGGTTCGAATTCACCAGCACCACGTCGTAACCGAGCCCGGTCAGCGCTTTCGCTCCCTGGGTCCCGGAGTAATCGAACTCACAGGCCTGCCCGATGACGATCGGGCCAGAACCTAACAGCAGAATCTTGCGTATATCGTTCCGACGCGGCATCGAGGTGCGCCCTTACCACACGCCGCTGCGCGCCTAATGCTAAAAACCGGGCGAGCGCAGAAACCGGCCGGCACTGAAATCCGATTCACAACGCCAGCACCCAGCCACCACTCCGGCGTCACGAAACGTTCCGAAACAGCCCATCGGAATTGGCCAGACGGCCGATTTCAGGTTTCCGGGGTGGTTCGCGGGCGGGCTAGCCACAAAAACGCCAAATCACTCGCGCCCGATGCTTGACGAGGCTCGAAGCTTCGTCCATAAGTCCGCCCCCCGGCCCCTTTTTGCGGTTTGTCCGCACGCCGGCTTTGCGAAGGCGCTCAAGCCCCTCGCTCTCGGAGTCGAAATTCCCATGCCGAAGATGAAGACCAATCGCGCTGCCGCCAAGCGCTTCAAAGTGACGGGGAGCGGTCGCGTTCGCCGCCCCAAGGGCAACGCTCAGCACGGGATGATCGGCAAGTCGCGCAAGCGCCGTCGCCGCCTGCGCGACAACGACATGGTCGATACGGCCATGGAGCACCGAGTCAAGATCATGCTCCCCTACGGGTGAGCCGGGAATTTAGGAGAATTTAGAAATGTCGCGCGTCAAACGAGGTCCGTCGCCCCGCCGCCGCCACAAGCGCGTGCTGGACCAGGTCGAAGGTTTTTTCGGAGGCCGCAAGAACCGCTATCGCCAAGCGATGCGTGTTCTGTGGAAGTCCTGGCAGTACGCATACGCTGGCCGCAAGCTGCGCAAGCGTGATTTTCGAGTCTTGTGGATCGCGCGCATCAACGCGGCCGCTCGTGCCAACGGCACCAGCTACTCGCGCCTGATCGCCGGCCTCAAGAAGTCTGGTCTAGAGCTCGACCGCAAGATCCTCGCGGACATCGCGGTGAACGACACGGGCGCGTTCACGCAGCTCGCTGCCCTGGCTGTCGCCAAGTAACCGGCCGCCCGAACGCCGTGTCCGACCCGACACTCGACATCGAGGCGGGCCTCGCGGCCTTCGGGCCGCGCGCGCGCGCTGCTTTCGAAGCTGCTGCTACCGAGCAGGAGCTGCGCAACGCGCGCGCGGAGATTCTTGGCAAGAAAGGCAAACTCACCGAGATTTTGCGCGGTCTGGGCCAGGTGCCCGCAGACAAGCGCCGAGAATACGGTGAGCGAGTCAATGGGGTCCGGGCAGAGGTCGAAACGGCCTTCGAAGCAAGGCTGAGTGCGCTGCTCGGCGCACTGCGCGCCGCGGACTTGAACGCGCCGCCCTTCGACATGACTCTGCCGGGCCGCGTCAGCGAACGCGGTCATTATCATCCGATCACTCAAGTCACGAACGAGATCCTCGACATCTTCCGTTCGCTGGGCTTCGAGGTGGCTTGGGGTCCGCAGATCGAGCTCGAGAGTAACAACTTCACCAAGCTTGCGTTCCCGCCGGACCACCCGGCGACGGACATGCAGGACAGCTTCTGGGTGAAGGTCGAGGGCAGCAAGCCCGACGCGCGTGTCCTGCTGCGCACGCACACCAGTAACGTACAGGTGCGTGAAATGAGTACCCACGCCCCGCCGATGGCAATCGTCAGTGGTGGCAGCGTGTTCCGTCGCGATGACGATGTGACCCACTCGCCGATGTTTCATCAGATCGAGGGTTTCCTCGTCGATGAACAGGTGAGTTTCGCGGAACTGAAAGGCGTCCTGACCGAGTTCGCGCGCCGCTTGTACGGCCCGAACACACCAGTGCGCTTCCGGCCGAGTTACTTTCCGTTCGTCGAGCCCGGCGCCGAGGCGGACGTGGGCTGTGTGTTTTGCAGTGTCGAAGACGGCACTCGAGCCAGCTGCCGCGTGTGCAAAGCCACCGGTTGGCTCGAGATCCTCGGCTGCGGAATGATCCACCCGGACGTGCTCACTCACTGTGGCATCGATCCCGAGCGGTACACGGGCTTTGCCTTCGGAATGGGCGTCGAGCGCGTGTTGATGCTTCGTTACAACATTCCCGACATTCGATTGTTGTTCGAGAACGATCCGCGATTTATCGCGCAGTTCTAGAACCGCACGCGCGGAGGCATTTTTGGGGCACGCGCCTGCCCCGGTAATAAAGCGACACAGAGGTCGTGCACTTCACTGAATTGGTTTCGAGCCGAGCGGGTACCACCAAGACTGGATGCCTAGCTGCTCGATTTCAGTTCCTGGGGTGAGACGCCTCAGATCTCAATCCCGGACGCGCGGCCCCCGGATTTTGATCGTATCGCCCCCGCCGCGACATTCTGATCCTGGTGGGACTGGGATCGCCAACTGATGTGCCGCTTGGCGCACATCGCAAATCTTGCGGGGAGACGCGCTCCGTGCGTCACGCCTACATCAGATTTGGTGTTTTTGGCCCGCGAGCCTTGACGCACTGCTGAGCGAGCCTGAAATGAATTACACGAATTTCTGGGGCGGAACTAACGGCGAGGAACAAACCAGCCGTAGACTTTGTCTAAGAAATCGAGGCCCCTTGCCGCTTCATGAGGCCTCAGTCAAGGCAGTTTTAGGGATTTTTCAAAATCGGCCCTCTGGCCAGCGAATTCGATGAATCTGTTTCGGCGCGTTGACCGTACTGTTAAGTGAAGCGTTTTTTCAAAACCACGGCCCCCCAATGACCTCGAGAGCTCCCCAAACCAAAAACACCGCCCCCACACCGGGCGCGAAAAAACTGGGTGCGCCCGCGCAACTCAGTAGGGAAGCAGCTCCGGCGAGTGTCAAACGCCCGGCACGCAACTTGCTCAAATCTCCGCTGATGACCGCAACCAAAAAAGAATCGACCGAGCGTCGCCCCGCCCCTGGCGTGGCGGCTCAGCCGAGCGCGGCATCCAGCAGCTCCTCCCCCTCATCCCGCAAGGCAGCCATGTCCAAACAGACCGCTTCCGCGAAAGATACGACCCAAGAGTACCGTGAGGATTCCTCCGAGGATACCGCGGTCCGTCGTTCACCCAAAGGGGTCAGCTCCGAACCGCCGGCTTCGTCGTCCGAGGACGGCCCGGAGGAATCCGTTGATCTCGCCGCGGATGCCGGGGGCTTCGCTTCCGAAGCCCCAGCGCCGGGCGTAGTCGACGGTTCGAGTGATTCGATGCTTTCCCGCTACTTCAGGGAAATGGCCACCCATCAGGTGATGGGACCGGACGAAGAGCTGCAAGCAGCACAGGCGGTCGAGAGCGCCGAGATCGAGCACTGGTCCGCATTGCTCGCCTACGTGCCGGCTGCAGAGCACGTGCTCGAACAGCTCGAGCGCGATGTCGCCTCGATGAATCCGGAGGAACGTCCGGAGCTGTCGCAAGTGACCGAGCTGCGTAGGCTGACCAAGGTGTATCGCAAGCAGCGCTCGAAGCTGCATGCCGATCAGCTCCGTCAGTGGAACGAGCTGACCGAAACGCTGGCTCGCGACATTCGTCTGCCCGATTCGGATCGCGTCTGGATGTCGAACGCCAACCGCGCAGCCCGCGACGTGGTGAATGACGCGCCGGAAGAAGATCCGGAGCGCGTGGTCGTGCCCGACACGCAGGCATACCGCCGCTACGTCGAGCGCGTGAAGACCACTGACACCACGCAACGTTTGGCCAAGAACCGTTTCGTTAAGGCCAATCTGCGGCTCGTCGTCAGCATTGCCCGCCGCTACAACCGCGGTCGTCTACCGCTGATCGATCTGATTCAAGAAGGCAACATCGGTTTGATGAAAGCGGTCGAGCGCTTCGACCACGCACGCGGCTACCGCTTCTCCACGTACGCTTCGTGGTGGATCCGGCACGCCATCAGCCGTGCCTTGGCCGACAAGGGCCGCGCGGTTCGCATTCCGGTGCACATGCTGGACACGTACAACCGCGTCGCGCGGGCCACGCAAACGATCATCGCCCGCACGGGTAAAGAGCCCTCGGTCGAGGAACTCGAGAAGGAAACCGGAGTTCCGCGCGACAAGCTCGACAAGGTGCGCGATCTGTACGCTGACACGCCGTTCTCTCTCGACCGCCCCGTGGGCGACGAGGACGGCCGCCGCTTCATCGACTTCTTGGTCGAGGAGAATTCGCTCTCGCCGTACGAAAGCCTGGCCAACCAAAAGTGGGCCGAGGAGGTCAAGCGCCTGCTCGACACCCTCACGCCCATCGAATCGCGCATCATTCGCTGGCGCTTCGGCCTCGACAACGAGGACGAGCTGACGCTCAAGGAGATCGGCGACAAGTACAACCTGTCTCGCGAGCGCATCCGCCAGCTGCAGGAACAGGCGATCGGTAAGATTCGCCGTCAAATGCGCGATTTCTAAGCCATAAGTCGAGTAGTGCCGGCCTTTCCTCCGGGCCGGCAGTTACCCCGACTTTCCCAACCGAACCCCCGGCCCAATTTGGGCGCGGGGGTTCCTGCTTTTGTGTCGTGAAAATGTACCCCTGGTGAAGCGCTCCCGAAACTTGTTTCGGCGCGGCGCGCACACGACAAATAGCAATAATATCGAATAGTTATCAGCTAAAAGGCGGCTGCGAAACGAGCTTCTCTTTACATTTTGGGGAGTCGAGCGCATAAGCGCGCACGCGCAGGCGGAGAAAGCTCCGAAGGCGCCGGACCCGTTCGCTCTTTGCGGCACCACGGGCAATCCCCAACAGGCTCTCTCGTAGCCCGCGGGTGCAGGGATCCGTCCGAACCAGTTTCGGCCTCGCCAATGCTCCCTCCTCCCCTACGAATTCGCGCGGCGCTCGGCGAAGCACGTGCGACCAGCCTCGGTTTTTGGTGATGAATCTGTTCGTATTCCCGCGCTGGGCCAATAAAACTCGGCAGATCGCAGGAGTCGTGCTTGGAGTTGCGCCGATCTACTTGATCGCGCTCATCTGGTACGGCGCTTCCCCCAAAACGACGGACGTCGGCTACATGCCGGAGCAGCCGGTCCCGTACAGCCACGCGCTGCACGCCGGCCAGCTCGGCATTGATTGCCGGTACTGCCACAACACCGTCGAGGACAGTTCGCACGCGGCCATCCCCGCGGCCCAAACGTGCATGAACTGTCACAGCAAAGTTTGGACGACCAGCCCCAAGCTCGCGCCCATTCGCGAGAGCTACCAAACGGGCAAGGCCGTCGAGTGGGTGAAGGTCCACGATCTTCCCGATTACGCCTACTTCAACCACAGCGCTCACGTGACCCGCGGCATTGGCTGCGTGAGTTGTCACGGTCGAGTCGACCAGATGGAAAAGGTCTACCAGCACGAGCCGCTGAGCATGGGCTGGTGCTTGGACTGCCATCGCAATCCAGAACCGAATCTGCGGCCGGTGGAAGAGGTCACGAACATGACTTGGACCCAGCCTAGCCCCGAATTCGGCAAAGAATTCCGCGAGAAGAACCACATTGCCCCTCCAACCGACTGCTCGACATGCCATCGATAAGCGATAAGTCCAAAAAGAGGCTCAGCGTTCTATCCAACACGCAGGGAGCGTCTGTCGCGCCCAGCGTAGCGAATGCCGGGGACACAGCGAGGCCAACCTACTGGAAGAGCCTGGCGGAGCTCGAACAGAGCCCGGAGTTCCTGGAGCTCGCCGCGCGTGAATTCGCGGCGCCGCTCGAGCTGGAACCGCCGAACTCGCCTGGTCGTCGACGCTTCATGCAGGTCATGGGCGCTTCGATGGCGCTCGCAGGGCTCGACGCCTGCAAGTGGCGTGAGGACAAGATCCTACCGCTATCGCGCCGGCCGGAAGGCACTGTCCCCGGCTCGAGTCGCTACTTCGCCACGGCTTTGGAGATCAACGGCAACGCCGTTGGCTTGTACGCCGCGAGCTACGACGGACGCCCGATCAAAATCGAAGGCAATCCCGCGCACCCGGACAGCTTGGGCGGCGCCGCGGCCTTCCATCAGGCGACCGTTCTCGGTCTCTACGATCCCGATCGCAGCACCGGAGTGGTCAGCGGCGCGGGTGCTGCGCGCAAAGAAAGCTCTTGGAGTGAGTTCGGCAAAGCGCTGGGCGAGCTCTCGGGTGCGTTGCGGACGAGCGGTGGGGCTGGGCTCCGCGTGCTCGCCGAACGCAGCTCTTCACCCACCCTGGCCGAGCAAAAGCGCAAGCTTTTGGCGGCGTTCCCGCAAGCCAAATGGGTCACGTTCGAGCCGACGGCCTACGACGGACCGCGCGCCGGCAGCGTGCTCGCGTTCGGCAAAGCGCATCGCTCGCAGTACGCGTTCGAAGCGGCCAAGGTGGTCGTCACGCTCGACGCTGACGTCGTGCACCCGACTTTCCCGGCGGGCCTCGCGAATGCGCGCACCCTGACGAAGAATCGCGTACCCGAAGCGGCCGAGATGAGCCGCGTGTACGCGATCGAGTCGTACGTGAGCCTCACCGGTGGCATCGCCGATCATCGCTTGGCCGTGAAGGCCGGGCTGATCAAAGCGGTCGCCGCCTACCTCGACGCGGCGATCAGCGCCAAGGCCAACGCGCTGCCCGAGCTCGGCGCCGCGCAAGACAAGCCTGCCGCCGAATTCCTCAAGGACGAGAAGGTCGCGAAATTCCTGGACAGCGTAGCCGCGGATTTGCTCGCCAACATCGGCCACAGCGTGGTCGTTGCGGGACAGCACCAGCCGGCGGAGGTGCACGCTCTGGTGCATCGCCTGAACGCGCTGCTAGGCAACGTCGGTCAAACTGTCTTCTACACCGAGGACACCAACGCCGATGTCCAGAGTGACGTCGCAGCCCTCAAGGCACTGACCGAAGAGCTGAACGCCGGCAAGGTCGAGACTCTGCTGATTTTGGGCGGCAACCCGGTATTCACCGCGCCCGCCGATCTGGCCTTCGGTGATGCACTCGCCAAGGCCAAGAGCAGCATCCACCTCAGCCTGTACGAAGACGAAACCTCGCAGCGCGCGAGCTGGCACTTGCCGGCCGCGCACTACTTGGAGAGCTGGGGCGACGCGCTGTCTTGGAACGGCACCCTGAGCATCGTGCAGCCGCTGATCCTGCCGCTTCACGGCGGCAAGAGCGCGCTCGAGATTGTGGCGCTGCTCGCGGGCGAAAAAGAACCGAACGCGCTCGAGTTGGTGCGGGCCTCGCATCCGCAGCTCGGGAGCGAACACGCTTGGCGCAGAGCTTTGGCGAGCGGCGTGGTCGACGGCACCGGTGCCGCGCGCGTCGAGCCGAAGCTCACGCCCCTGGCCAAGTTCCCGCTCGCCGAAGGCGAGTCCGGCGGGCTCGGCGGAGGCAACGGCAAGCTCGAGCTCGTATTCTCGATCGATCCGAAGATCGTCGATGGCCGCTACGCCAACAACGCTTGGCTGCAAGAGCTGCCCGAGTCGATGACCAAGCTCACTTGGGACAACGCGCTGATGATCAGCCCGCGCACCGCCAAAGAGCTGGGCGTGAGCGACGCCGACTCGGTAACGGTGAGCGTCGGCAATCGTCAGCTCACGCTGCTGGCGCTGATCGCGCCCGGCCATGCCGACGGCTCGCTACGCATCACGATCGGGCACGGCCGCACCGCGGCTGGACACGTGGGCGGCTTGGTTTCCGAGAGCATCGACCCGGTGGGCGGGAACGCCTACGCGATTCGCGCCTCGGAAGGCTACGCGATCGCCACGAACGTCAGCGTGCAGAGCCACGGCACGGTCTCGTACCGGGTACCGAGCACGCAGGACATCTACACCGTCGGCGACATCGGCCAACAGGGTACGCAAGATCGCCTGCCCGAATTGGTTCGCGAGGGCACGCTCGAAGAGTTCAAGAAAGACCCGCACTTCGTCGCCGAAATCGTCGAACACAATCCGCTGCTCAGCCTGTGGGTGCCGCCCGTTTCGTACGACGGCCACAAGTGGGGCATGAGCATCGACCTCAACAAGTGCATCGGTTGCTCCGCGTGCGTCACGGCTTGTCAGGCGGAAAACAACATCCCAGTCGTCGGCAAGAAGAACGTCGCCATGGGCCGCGAAATGCTCTGGTTGCGCGTCGATCGCTACTACAAGGGCACGCCGGAAGACGCCGAGGTCTCCTTCCAGCCGCTGCCTTGCCAGCAGTGCGAAAACGCTCCTTGTGAGCAGGTTTGCCCGGTCGGCGCCACCATGCACTCGCATGAGGGCTTGAACGACATGGTTTACAACCGCTGCATCGGTACGCGCTACTGCTCGAACAACTGCCCGTACAAGGTTCGGCGCTTCAACTACTTCAACTACAACCTCGACACGATCGGCGAGACGCCGTTCACGCCCAACGAAGACCCGAAGGGCAAGGTGAAGGCCATGGTCTTCAACCCCGAGGTCACGGTGCGTTCACGCGGCGTGATGGAGAAGTGCACGTTCTGCGTGCAGCGCATCCAAAACGTGAAGATCAAGGCGAAGAACGTGAAACGCCCGATCGAAGACGGCGAGATCAAGACCGCTTGCCAACAAACCTGCCCGACCGGCGCGATCGTCTTCGGCGATCTGAACGACGGCAAAGCGCAGGTCGCTGCCGAGCAGCGGCTGCCCCGCTCCTACGCGCTGCTCGGCGAGCTGAACAACAAGCCGCGCGTGCAATACCTGGCTCGAATCAAGAACCCGAACCCCGCTCTCACCCCGGCCGAAGCCCACGCGGAAGCGTCCAAATCGGAGCATGGCTGATTCATGGCTATCAGCGACGTAAACCCGTACGAAGCGCCGCCAGCGGGCGCTAACATGTTCGCGCGCATCACGGACAACGTGTCGCGCATCGCCGAGACACCGACGCCTCCGCGTGCTTGGTACATCGCCTTCGGCTTCGCTCAGCTGTTGCTAGTGATGTTCCTGGGCAGCCTGGGTTGGGTGATTTGGACCGGTATCGGCGCTTGGGGCAACATGATGCCGGTCGCCTGGGGCTTTCCGATCGTGAACTTCGTGTTCTGGATCGGTATCGGCCACGCCGGCACGCTGATCAGCGCCGTGCTCTTCCTGTTCCGTCAGAACTGGCGCACGGCCATCAATCGCTTCGCCGAAGCGATGACGATCTTCGCGGTCGTGTGCGCCGGCATCTTCCCGGGCATGCACATCGGTCGCCCGTGGATGCCGTACTACATGTTCCCCATCCCCAATCAGATGGACATGTGGCCGCAGTTCAGGAGCCCGCTCGAATGGGACGTGTTCGCCGTCAGCACCTACGCCACGGTGTCGATCCTGTTCTGGTACATGGGCATGATTCCGGACTTTGCGACCTTCCGTGATCGCGCCACGACCACCGTGCGCCGTGTTGCGTACGGCATCGTGGCCATGGGCTGGCGTGGCTCTTCGCGCCAGTGGCACGTTTACGAACGCGCGTATTTGATCTTGGCGGCGCTCGCCACTCCACTCGTGCTCAGCGTGCACTCGGTCGTTTCTTTCGACTTCGCGACCGCGCAGTTGCCGGGTTGGCACACCACCATCTTCCCGCCGTACTTCGTCGCGGGCGCCATCTTCGGCGGCTTCGCGATGGTGGTGACGTTGGCCGTGCCGGCGCGCCAGTTCTTCGGCCTCAAGCGCATCATCACCATTCGTCACCTCGAGTTGATGAACAAGGTGATCATGGCTACCGGCCTGATCGTCGGTTACGCGTACGGCATGGAGTTCTTCGTCGCCTACTACTCGGGCAACAAGTACGAAATCTTCACCTTCGTGAACCGCGCGTTCGGCCCCTATGGCTGGGCGTACTGGACGATGATCAGCTGCAACGTGCTGTTCCCGCAGCTGCACTGGTTCCCGAAGATCCGTACCAACCCCTGGGCCACGCTGCTAATCGGCATGGTCGTCAACGTGGGTATGTGGTTCGAGCGCTTCGTGATCATCTGCACCTCGCTCAGCCGAGACTTCCTGCCCTCGAGCTGGGGTTACTTCATCCCCACGCCCATCGACTTGATGACGCTCGGTGGCAGCTTCGGCCTGTTCTTCACCCTGTTCCTCCTGTTCTGCCGCTACCTCCCGATGGTGGCTATGGCTGAGGTCAAAGCCTTCAGCCCCGCCGGCCACGCCCACGGCGATCACTGAGTACGACCATGAGCGACGAGCACAAACCTGCAGTCAAAGCTGGTCCCGCACCGGTACACGGCATCCTCGCCGAGTACGACACCCCTTCGCAGATCCTGCACGCTGCGAGGGAAGTCCGCAAAGCCGGCTTCACCAAGTGGGACACTTACACGCCGTTTGCGGTGCACGGCATCGACGACGCCATGGGCATCAAGATGACGATCTTGCCCTGGTTCACGCTGTGCGCCGGTCTGATCGGCCTGGCCACCGCGATTGTCCTGGAGTGGTGGACGAACGCCTACGACTATCCCTGGATCGTCAGCGGTAAGCCGTTCTGGAGCATCCCGGCCAACGTGCCGATCATGTTCGAGCTCACCGTGCTGCTCAGCGCCATCACGACGCTGGTCGGCATGCTGATGTTGAACAACTTGCCGCACCCCTCGCACCCGCTGGATCAGGTCCGGCGCTTTGCGCGCGTGACCGACGACAAGTTCTTCCTGATGATCGAAGCCAGCGATCCGAAGTTCGACGAGGTCGAGACTCGTGCGCTGCTGGAGAGCACTCACGCGCACGCGCTCGAGACCGTCCTCGAAGATCGCATCACCGAAGAAAAGATGCCCGCTGGTTTGGTGTACGGCTTGATCATCGTGGCCGTTGCCTCGGTGGTGCCGTTCGCGCTGGCCGCCAAGGCCCGCTACACCAAGAGCGCGACGCCGCGCATCCACCTGATTCAGGACATGGACTCGCAGCCCAAGTACAAGGCGCAACGCGAGAACTCGTTCTTCGCCGACGGTCATGCCGATCGCCCCGAGATCGACGGTACGGTCGCGGTCGGTGACGCGCGTGACGACGACAAGTTCTACAAGGGCAAGGACGGCGACACCTGGACGCGCACGTTCCCGAGCCAAATTGCGCTCAACGACGCGACGATGGAGCGCGGCCGTCAGCGCTTCGGCATCTACTGTACCCCCTGCCACGGCCAAGTCGGCGTGGGTGACGGCATGGTTGCGAAGCGCGCGGATTCGCTGGCGCAAGGCACCTGGATCCCGCCGACCAACATGACTCAGGACTACCTGCATCAGATGTCGGTCGGTGAGCTGTTCAACAGCATCAGCAACGGCGTGCGCAACATGCCGGGCTACGCGGCCCAGATCAAAACCGAAGATCGCTGGGCGATCATCATGTACGTGCGTGCATTGCAGCGCAGCCGTAGCGGCAGCGTCACCGACCTGCCGCCGGATGCGCGGGCAAGCCTCAAGTGAGCCGTAAAGGACCCTGACGGAAAATGGCAAAGGGCAGCAAAGTAACCAAGGGCAGCGGCGACGGGCCGAACGGTGACAACATCCGTTTGGCCGAGGTCGGGCAAGCGTTGTTCATCAAGGCGTTGGGCGTCGGCGTCGTCGCGCTCGGCCTCAGCGCCGTGCTGGGAATGAACGAGAAGGACGGCTGGAACCGCTTCTCGCACTCGTACCTAGTCGCGTTCGTGTGGGTGATGACCATTGGCGCAGGCGCGCTGTGGTGGATCACGATTCAGAACATCGTGAACTCGCACTGGAGCACGGTGATTCGCCGGGTGGCTGAGCTGATCGCCGCCAACGCGCCGGTGCTCGCCTTGTTGTCCCTACCGGTGGTGTTGCCGCTGATCATGGGCAACCCGGTGATGTACCTGTGGGCCGACGCCGAGTTGATGAAGAAGAGCCACGAGCTCCACAACAAGATCGGCTACCTGAACACCACGTTCTTCGCGATTCGCTTCATCGTGTACTTCGGGTTCTGGACGCTACTTTCGCGCTTCTTCCTGAAGCGCAGCCTCGGCCAGGACAAAGAAACGCCAGAGGCCGCTGCCAAGACGGTGGTTTCGATGCGCCGCCTCGCCGGTCCGGCGATGATCGGCTTCGCGATCACGATCACGTTTTGCGCCATCGACCTGATCATGTCGCTCGACCCGAAGTGGTTCAGCACCATGTTCGGCGTCTACTACTTCGCCAGTTGTGTGCAGGCCGTCAACGCTTCGCTGGCCCTCACCTTGATGTGGCTCCAGGGCAAGGGCCGTCTGACGTCGAGCGTGACCGTCCACCACTTCCACGATCTGGGGAAGATGGTGTTCGCGTTCACGATCTTCTGGGCCTACGTCGGGTTCTCGCAGTTCATGCTGCTCTGGTACGCGAACATCCCGGAAGAGACACTCTGGTTCAAGCTTCGCTTCGCCAATAGCTGGGGCACGCTGTCCTGGGTGCTTTTGTTCGGACACTTCGTGATCCCGTTCTTCGGGCTGCTGTCGCGACACGTGAAGCGCAATCGCAAAGCGTTGGCCTTCTGGTGCATTTGGCAACTGGTCATGATCTACATCGACATGTACTGGCTGGTGATGCCGACCTTGGGTTTCGATGAAGTGCCGTTCGCGTTGATCGACGTGACCTGCTGGATTGGCGTGCTTGCCTTGTTCATCGCGGGTGTCGCCTACCGTGCCAAGGGCCTGGATCTGGTGGCCAAGAACGACCCGCGCCTGCCCGACTCGCTGGCCTTCGAGAATATCTAGGAGATTCGGATGTCCACGGATCACTCGAGCGTAGAAGCCGGTGGCGAAGTCGCCGCCACCGAAGAAGACAAGATCAACACCGGAGCTCTCGGCACTTTGGTGACCGTCGGCCTGTTCGCGATGCTCTCGATCACCGCCGCGGTGACCGCCCTGGTGCGCCACGACATCGAGATCGAGGAAGCCTCGAAGGACGCGGACTCCAATCAGGTGGTCATGGACCTGAAGGAAAAGCAGCATGAAGCGCTGACCGGCCCCGCGAAGTACGTCGACCGCGGCAAGGGTGTCGTGTCCTTGCCGATCGACATCGCCAAGGGCTTGGTCGTCGCAGAGCTTCAGCGCGATCCGAACAGCGCTACGCCGCCCGCGCTGCAAAAGGCCGAAACGGCCGCTGAAGCTCCCGCTGGTGCGGGCGGTGCTCCCGCCAACGCGACCGCAGCGACCGGCGGAGTGAAGGGGAACGAGCCCGGCGCAGAAGGCAAAGGCACGCCCGCCAAGCCGGAGGCCGGTCGAGACGTGCAAAAACGGGCTCCGGGCAGCTCGGCCAAGCCCTCTCCGGTTCCCACACCGACGCCCACGGCGGCAACGCCCGGCGCTGAAGCCCCCGGCCCGATCAAGAAATGATGCGCTGAGCCGCCCGCATGTTCCAACGCCTCTCCACCCCGATTCTGACTGCGGTCCTCGCAGGTCTCTCGCTCGTTGCCGCCCCGCGCGGCGCGCGCGCGGACCTCGTGCCGCAGTCCGAGCAGGTGGAGCGTACGGAACCGCTGCCCCGCCGGCTGATCGGGATCGACGTCAAGGAACATCTGGCAGCGCCCGTGCCGATGGACCTCGGCTTCGAAGACGAGAACGGCAAGCCCGTCACTCTCAAGGATTACTTCGACGGCAGCGTGCCGGTGATCCTGACCATGAACTACTCGAACTGTCCGATGCTGTGCAGCTTGCAGCTGAACGCACTGGTCGACGGTTTGAAAAAGGTCGATTGGACGATCGGCAAAGAGTACCGCATCGTCACCGTGAGCTTCGATCCGACCGAAACCGCGGAGCTCGCGCACCGCACCAAGTCACGTTACCTCGCTCAATACGGGCGGCCTGGGTCCGAGGGCGGCTGGCACTTCTTGCACGGCTCGGAAGGCAACGTGCAGGCGATGGCCAAGGCCCTCGGCATCACCTACCACTACAACGAAGCGCGCAAAGAGTACGTCCACCCGGCCACGGTCGTGCTGAGCACGCCGAACGGCAAGATCGACCGTTACCTGTACGGCCTGGACTACCCGCAAAAGACCCTGCACCTGTCATTGGTCGAGTCCTCCGAGGGTAAAATCGGCACCACGGTCGACCAATTGATTTTGTTTTGTTTCCATTACGACGCCAATGAGGGACGTTACGCTCCCGTCGCGCGCAACATCATGCGTGCGGGGGGTGGCGCGACCGTCTTCCTGTTGGCTGGTTTTCTGACGGTTCTTTCGAAGCGCGACAAGAAGCGCAAGAACGAGAGCGAAGAGCAATGATTGCTAGCACATCGACCCTAGCCTCCCTCGCGTTTGGCGCGTCGGCCTGGTTCGGTTCCGAACCGACCCTGCCGAAGCTGCCAGACTCGCCCTACTTCTGGATGCCACCGAGTGCGTCCGTCACGACGGGCAACACCGACGCGCTCTGGGAGTTCATGCTCTGGATGTCGCTATTCTTCACCGTGGCGATCTTCTGGGCGATGTTCCGCTTCTGCACGAAGTACCGCGCGAAGTCGCGCGCCGCGAACGAGATCGCGGAGAAGACCAGCGAGCACAACACGATGCTCGAGCTGACCTGGTCGGTCATTCCACTCTTGATCGTGGTGCCGCTATTCGTCGGCGGCTTCAAAGGCTTCGTGGATTTGCGTACGCCGCCCAAGTCGGCCATGGAAATCCGCGCCACTGGCCAAAAGTGGAAGTGGCTCTTCACTTACCCGGGTCTGGGTACGCCAGACGACGTGCTGCACGTGCCGCTCAACGTCCCCGTGCGCATGGTGATCAACTCGGTGGACGTGCTCCACTCGCTGTATGTCCCTGCCTTCCGCACGAAGATGGACGCGGTCCCGGGCCGCTACACGGACCTGTGGTTCAAGGCCACGCAGACCGGTGAGTTTCCGATCTTTTGCGCCGAGTACTGCGGCACCTCGCACTCCGACATGATTACCCGCGTGATCGTGCACGCTCCGGGCGAGTACGAGAAGTGGCTGGCAAAGACCATCGCTGCCGCCGACAGCCTGACCGGCGTCGACCGCGGCAAGATGCTGTACGACAAGCAAGGCTGCGCCACCTGCCACAGCCTGGACGGCACTCCCAAGGTCGGCCCCTCGTGGAAGGGCATCTTCGGCAAGACGGAAGCGATGGCTGGCGGCGCGCCGATCAAGGTCGACGAAAACTACCTCCGTGAATCGATGATCGACCCGCAAGCCCACATCGTCGCCGGGTTCGCTCCGGCCATGCCCACCTACCAGGGCAAGCTGAGCGACAAGGACATCGATGGGCTCATCGAGTACATCAAGAGTTTGAAATAAAGGAACGGAACCATGGCATCCCCCAGCGCAACGGCCGACGTAGTCGCGCCTCGTTCCAGCAGCTCGGACAACTACCTCACCCACGACAAGGGTGTCTTGTCTTGGATCTTCACCCTCGATCACAAGCGCATCGGCGTGATGTACCTGTGCTCGGTGCTGTTCGCCTTCGCCTTGGGCGGCTTCTTCGCGCTGCTCGTGCGCACGGAGCTGCTCACGCCCGGCAAGACGATCATCGACCATGACACCTACAACCAGATGTTCACGCTGCACGGCGCGATCATGGTGTTCTTGGTGATCATCCCCGGTATCCCGGCGGCACTCGGCAACATCATCATGCCGCTGCAGTTGGGCGCCAAGGACGTGGCTTTCCCGCGCATGAACCTGGCCAGCTACCACCTGTGGATCGTGGGCGCCGTGTTCATGCTCACCTCGCTCGCGATCAACGCGGTCGACACCGGCTGGACCTTCTACACCCCGTACAGCACGACTACCTCCACGGCGGTGGTCCCGGCGGCGTTCGGCGCGTTCATCCTCGGCTTCAGCTCGATCTTCACCGGGCTGAACTTCATCGTGACCATGCACAAGATGCGGCCGCCAGGCATGACCTGGTTCCGCCTACCCTTGTTCTGCTGGGCGCTGTACTCGACCGCGTTGATTCAGGTGCTCGCGACGCCGGTCATCGGCATCACGCTCTTGATGATGATCATCGAGCGCACCGTGCACATCGGCATCTTCGACCCGACGCTCGGCGGCGACCCGGTGCTGTTCCAGCACTTCTTCTGGTTCTACTCGCACCCCGCCGTGTACATCATGATCGTGCCGGCCTTCGGCGTGATCGGCGAAATTATCCCGGTTTTCTCGCGCAAGCGCATCTTCGGCTACAAGTTCATCGCCATCAGCAGCTTGGCCATCGCGTTCCTGGGCTTCTTGGTCTGGGGTCACCACATGTTCGTCAGCGGGCAATCGGTGCTCGCCGGGACGATCTTCAGCGCCATCACCTTCTTGATCGCGATCCCGACGGCCATCAAGGTCTTCAACTGGATCACGACCATGTACAAAGGCGTGATTCACCTCGATACGCCGATGCTGTACGCGCTGGCGTTCTTGTGGGTGTTCACCATCGGCGGTCTGACCGGCGTATTCTTGGCCGTGATGAGCGTGGACGTTCACTTGCACGACACGTACTTCGTCGTCGCGCATTTCCACTACGTCATGATGGGTGGCGCGATCACCGCCTTCATGGGCGGGCTCCACTACTGGTGGCCCAAGTTCACCGGCAAAATGTACAACGAGAAGTCCGGTCGCTTCGGGGCGCTGTTGGTGTTCATCGGCTTGAACGTCACGTTCTTCCCGCAGTTCATCCTCGGTAGCCGCGGCATGCCGCGCCGCTACTACAATTACTTGCCAGAGTTCCAGCCGCTGCACGTGCTATCGACGCTCGGCGCGTACACGCTCGGGCTCGGCTTCTTGCTCACCGCTTTCTACCTTTGGAAGAGCATCAAGAACGGCAAGAAGGCGGCAGCGAATCCCTGGGGCGGCGCGACGCTCGAGTGGCAGTGTTCTTCGCCCCCGCCCTACTACAACTTTCACAAGGCTCCGGTCATCACGGCCGGCCCGTACGACGGTTACGAGAACCTGATGTACGACGAAGCCATCGACGGCTACGTCCCGCGCAAATCGTCGCAGTCGGCTTGATCCACTCGGCATCTTCGAACATTCGGACCATCCCCCATGAGTGAAAGCACTTCGGAATCCGCAGCCGCCACGGCCCCCAAAGGGGGACATGGCGCGCCTGCGCCCGCGCACGGCGAGCATGACGCGCACGCTGGCCACGGCGGGCACGGTGGCCCCCACCTGGCCCATCACTTCGACACCTATCAGCAGCAGTTCGACGCGGGCAAGCTCGGCATCTGGCTGTTCCTGCTGACCGAAGTGCTGTTCTTCTCGGGGTTGTTCTGCGCGTACACCGTGTACCGCGGGATGCACCCGGAAGTGTTCGTGTACGCGCACTACTTCTTGAACACCTCGATGGGTGCCATCAACACCTGCGTGCTGTTGATCAGCAGCCTCACCGCTGCCTGGGCCGTGCGCAACGCGCAGCTGGCTCAACGCAAGCTGCTCGTACTGAACATCCTCATCACCATCGCGTGCGCGTGCACGTTCATGGTCGTGAAGTTCTTCGAGTACGAACACAAGTTCCACGACGGTCTGCTACCGGGCCCCGCGTTCCATCCGACCGAACAGGTTTGGGAGCTCGAAACCTTCAAGCACAAGCACCCGGAAGCCGCGGAGTACGCTGAAAAGCTGACCAAAGCCGCGGAGGCGAAGGAACACGCGAAGGGCGCCGCCGCTCCAGCGCCCGGCGCAGCGCCAGAATCGGCTACCTACGAGCGACCGACCGAAGAGCAACTCGAGCCGCTGATCAAAGCCGGCGTGCTTGGCCCGACGGCGGAAGATCAGACCCGTCCGTCGAAGCCGCGCAACGCGCACGTGTTCTTCGGCATCTATTTCTTCATGACCGGTCTGCACGGCATTCACGTGCTCGGCGGCATCGGGGTGTTCATTTGGCTCTTGCTGCGCGCCAACAAGGGTGAGTTCGGTCCCAAGTATTTCGGTCCAATCGACTACGCCGCCCTCTATTGGCACTTGGTCGATCTGATCTGGATCTACCTCTTCCCCCTGCTCTACCTGATTCACTAGTCGTCGGGGGATTCTCCCCCGCCCCGTTGGAATGTCCCCCGTCGGGGATCACGAAGCGCGTAATTCAACGGGGCCCCACCCCCGAGTTTGGGGCCCCGACCGCAGACAAGCATTACCCATGGCAGACTCAGACCACCCCGAAACCGCCGACAAGGAACCGAAGTCCATGCAGGGATCCTCGGAAGAGCAGCCGCCTGAGCCGCGTGAGGACGCGACGCGACCGAACCCCAAGCTCGAGCCCACCGAGCAGGACGAGCCCTCGGAAGCCGCTCGCCGCGACGCTCCGCTCGAAGCCGACGCGCACGCCGGTCACGGCGATCACGGCTTGGCTCACACCATGCCGGTCTGGATGCTGGTCGGCGTACTCGGCGCGTTGATGGGCCTGACCGTGTTGACGGTCAGTGTCACGAGCTTCGATCTCGGCTCAGAAGGCAACCTCGTGGTCGCGATGGTGATTGCGACCATCAAGGCCGCGCTCGTCGTCACGTTCTTCATGCACTTGTTCTGGGACAAGAAGTTCCATCTGATCTTGTTCCTGACGGCGGTCTTGTTCGTCGTGTTGTTCCTGTCGATGAGCATCACCGATCGCGGTGAGTACCAGCACAACATCGACCTGTATCAGAGCACGACCTCCGCCGCGGCAAAGTAGCGCGCTACTGTCGTCGCGTGCAGAGCGGCCATGACCGAGCTTCGGTCATGGCCGTTGTCGCTTCTGCCGATGCAGAAAAGGACGTCGGCTCATTGCGGCGCGGCGTCGCGCGCAAGCTCGCGCGCCACGTTGGCGACCACGTCGTCGACGCGCTTGCGAACCTCGGCGTGTTTGCCGGCGATTCCAGATACGATCAGCGCAAACGCGACCGGTGAAGAGCCGTCCGGGCGGAACGCGTAACCACTGAGAGCAATGACCTGGTCCAGCGTGCCCGTCTTGGCACGGATCGCGCGCGACTTTTTGAACGCAGCAAATCGGTGTTTGAGCGTGCCGTCTACGCCACCTACTGCCAGCTGATCGACGAACACGCGACTCATTTTCGGATCGCGATAAGCGCTGCGTAATGTGCCCACGAGCGTGTGCGCGCTGACGCGATTGGCGTCGAATAAACCAGAGCCGTTCAGGATCCGCGTTCCCGGCTCCAGCGCCTCGATTTCGCGCAGGTAATCCAGCACGACCGCAGCGCCGTTTTCACTCGTAGCGGGCGCGCCCTTGACCATCGCGCCGAGGTCCTTGAGCAAGGTCTCCGCGTAGAAATTGTCGCTGTCCTTGCCGAGCTCTGGCAAGAGCTCGGCGAGCGGCTTCGAATCGTGAATCACCAACTCGTTGCGCTCGTCCTCGCCGCCGGTCGAGAGCTTGCCGCTGATCTGAATCCCTTCGGCGAGCAACGCAGCCTGCAGCCCGTAGCCGGCGAGCAACCTAGGATCTTCGACCCGACGCGACCAGTGAAACGCCGGGCTATTCGGCGAAATCGAGCCCGCGACGAGCGCGTTCAGCCGCGTGCCCGCCTCCTTCAACGTCAGCTTGACGTTCTGCGTCCGCTCTTTCGCGTCGGTGCGCACGCTACCGGTCACGTCCACGAGGCCAGGCGGATCGAACCAAACGCTGGCTGGCTGCCCGGCTTCCGCGGGTTTCACGTTCAGCGTGGTGACGTTGCGGTTCAAAGAGACCGCGCTCACCGGCGCGCGAAACGCGGCCCATTCGTCAGGCTGCTGCTCGAATGCCGGCGGCACGAAGGCTGCGTCGAAGAAGCTCTGATCGACGAGCACATCAGCGACTTGGTGAATGCCCGCCTTTGCCAGGCTCTTGGCCATGGCCTGCAAGTCGCTGCTCGAGAGTGAAGGATCACCGCTGCCACGCAGCACCAAGCGCGGAAGGCTCGCGCCGCTGCGGCTTCCGCATAGCCAGGTCCGGAAGCGATAGTCCGCGCCAAACGTGCGCAGCACGGCGGCGGTCGTGAGAATTTTCTGATTGGATGCCGGGTTCTCCGGCCTACTCGGCGAGTGACTGCCGAGGACGGAACCGCTCGCGACGTCGCTCAACTCCGCGGCCAGTGTGCCGCCGCTACGCTTTACCCAACGCGCCAGTTGGGTCAGCGCGCGCTGAAACTCGCCCCCCTTCCATAGGTGCGGCGGCGAACTCGGAAGATCGACCGTCGCAGCCGGGTGCGGCGCTTCCGACGCGGGTGGGCTCGGCGCGAGCGGCACTTGCGGTGGCGCGGACGCGAGCGGAGCCGCGCTCTGCAGGCCGGCCGGCAGCGAGGAACTCGCAGCAAGCGACGGCAGTGTGGCGCTCGCTTCCGCTGCCGGCGAGCGTGGCGGCGGAGCCGCGCAACCGGTCAGACCGGGAGACGCGGGCGGGGCGCCGCCCACGATCAACACCGTGGCCACGACCGCGCACGGATAACTCAGCCGAATTGAGCGACTCTTCAAGGGAACGGGGCGAGTATCCATGCGAGCGGGTGCTGGGCCAAAATCCTGTGCGCTCAACGCCCGTCGACCCGATCAGCTTCCGCTTGCATCGAGCGCCGGCCTGAGTGCAGAGTCCGCCCCGCATGGCCCCCCGCCCCGCCATTCGTCCGATTTTGCGCGTCGCTCTGCTGTCAGCGGTATTTTTCGGTCTCGTGGCCGGAGCGACACCCCGGATTGCGGCCGCGGAGCCGACCCCAGCCAAAGCGGCGGCGTTCCCTGATCCGTCCGAAGCCCTGCCCACCACGAGCCGAAGCGTCGCACCCGACGAATACCCGCCGCCCGCGGCCAAGCGCAATTTGCTGATCGTCGGCCTGACGAGCACCGCGCTCTGGTACGGCGGAGCGCTCGGGGTGTCATACGCCGTTGACGACCCGGCGATGGCAAAAGACCTGCGAATTCCATTCGCTGGCCCTTGGATGGCGCTCTCGCACACGGGCTGCAATGGTGGCCCCGACTGCAACACGTTCCTGGTCGTGTTGGGCGCGATCCTGACCTCGCTCGATGGCATCGGACAAATCGCTGGTCTGGGCCTCGCAGGTGAAGGCTTGTTTATGCCGACACAGGAACCGAAGCGCACGCGCGCCGCACTGAATAGCGAGAGTGCCAAACGTGCCGCACGTGCAGAACGTGCGCAACGTGCCCAACACCGAGACTTCTCCTTTCGCCCCACCTTCGACGCTGGGAAAAACACCGTCGGTTTGGGCGTTCTGGGCGTATTCTGAGAGCGCTGTGCAGCGCTACTCGTTGCTGGTGATTACAATGGTTGAGATGTGCGCGAGACGAATGCATGAAACGTGGAACACGTGATGGAGGTCCCGCGGTGAGTCGACGCACTAAATTCGTCCTGGTCACAGGTGGTGTGGTGTCCTCGATCGGCAAAGGCCTGACAGCCGCCTCCATCGGCGCGTTGATGGAGGCCCGCGGGCTGACCGTGACGCACATGAAGCTGGATCCGTACATCAACGTCGATCCCGGCACGATGTCGCCGTACCAACACGGCGAGGTGTTCGTCACCGAAGACGGCGCCGAAACCGATCTCGATTTGGGTCACTACGAGCGCTTCACGTCGGCCAAGCTGACACGACGCGCGAACGTGACCACCGGCCGCATCTACGAGGCCGTGATCACCAAAGAGCGGCGCGGCGAATATTTGGGCGCCACCGTACAGGTGATCCCGCACATCACGGACGAGATAAAGGCCCGCATTTACGAGGCCACCAGTGAAGTCGACATCGCCATCATCGAGGTGGGCGGAACCGTCGGTGATATCGAATCCCTACCTTTCTTGGAAGCGATTCGCCAGTTGAAGCTGGAAGCCGGCAACGGCAACGCGCTCAGCGTGCACGTCACGCTCGTGCCGCACATCGTCACCGCGGGCGAACTCAAGACCAAGCCGACCCAACACTCCGTGCGCGAGATGCGCGAGATCGGCATTCAACCGGACATCTTGATCTGTCGCAGTGATCGCCCGCTCGCTCAAGGCTTGAAAGAGAAGATTGCGCTCTTCTCCAACGTCGCCGTCGACAGCGTGATCTCCGCGGTAGACGTGTCGTGCATCTACGAGCTGCCGCTCGTATTGCACGCTGAAGGCTTGGACAACCAGATCGCCGAGCGCCTCAACATCTGGTCGCGTCAGCCGGATTTGAGCAATTGGATCCGCGTCGTCGACAAATTCAAGAAGCCAGCCAAAGGCAGCGTGCGCATCGGCGTGGTCGGCAAATACGTTCACCTCAAGGACAGCTACAAGTCGTTGAACGAGGCGCTCGTAGCGGGTGGCCTGGCCAATGACGTCGCCGTTCAGCTCGAGCACATCGACTCGGAGCAGATCGAGCGTGGCAGCGCGCCCGCGCTGCTCAGCGGTTTGGACGCCATTCTGGTGCCCGGCGGCTTCGGCGACCGCGGTGTCGAGGGGAAGATTTCGGCCATCCGTTACGCGCGCGAACAGGGCGTGCCGTTTTTCGGCATCTGTTTGGGGATGCAGCTGGCGGTGATCGAGTTCGCGCGCAACGTGTGCGGGCTGAAAGGCGTGAGCTCCACCGAGTTCGAGAAAGACTGCGAAACTCCCGTGATCGACCTCATGCCCGATCAGCGAGGCATCAAGGACAAGGGCGGCACCATGCGCCTCGGTGCTTATCCGTGCACGCTCAAGGCCGGCAGCCACGCGCTCCAGCTGTACAAGAGCGAGCAAATCTCCGAACGCCATCGTCACCGCTTCGAGTTCAACAACGAGTATCGCGAGCAACTGACGCGCGCGGGCCTCGTGCTGAGCGGTACCAGCCCTGATGATCGCCTGGTGGAGATCGTCGAGCTCCCGCAGCATCCGTATTTCGTCGGTTGCCAATTCCATCCGGAATTCAAGAGCCGGCCGATGGTTGCTCACCCGTTGTTCGAGGGTTTCGTGGCCGCCGCTACTCGGCGTCGCAACGAGATCGCCGCGTCCGCCCGCACGGAAGCCGCGCAAACCGAGTCATCCAGCAGCGTCAATTGAAGCTCCGCGTGCGACGAGTACTCGAAGCGTTTGCCGCACGCTCTGCGCTCGGTCTAGTCCTGCTCTCGGCAGCGTGCTCGGCTACGCCGCCAGTCCGCACGGCGCTATCGGGAAATCTCGCCGAACTGAAGCGCGACATTCGCAGCGCCCAGCAAGCCGGCAAGCTGAACCGAGCCCGGGTGGTCGATCTGGCCAAGGCGGTCGCCGAGCGAGAGTTGACCTCGGCGGAGGGCTCCGGCGGCGCGCAACGCGTCCGCTCGCTGCGCGGCTGCGCAACGCCGCTGCGCCCTGCCATGCAGCGGCGCGCCAGCAAAAGTGACGACGTTGCAGCTGAACTGACGCTGATCTTGGTCGAACAGCACGCCGCGAACAAGACCGAGCTGTTGCATCGCTACGCGCGCTCGGAGAGTGGTGCATGGCGCGCGGTCGCCGCACGCGCCGCCGATCGGGCGATAGACACCGACATGCGCAAAGCGTTCTTCGTCGATCCCGACGAGCGAGTGCGGCGCGCCGCGTTCAACACCGCGCTGGAAGTGCAAGCCCCAGGCGAGCTCGAAGCGCTGCTCGACGCCGCGCGTGTCGACCCAGACCCGCAGAGCCAGAGCCTAGCGATTCGCGCGGCGGGCGCCATCGGCAGTGAGCGCGCCGTGCTCGCGCTGAAAGACTTCTGGCCTCGCGCCGACGATGCAACGCGAATGGCGATCGTCGATGCTTGGAGCGCGCAGGCTTCGTTCGTCAAAGGTGGTGCTCGTGAACTCGAGATTGCGAGCGAAAGTGGCGGCGGGCTCGCGGCGGTGAGCGCTTGCGCCGCGCTCGACCGCGCCGGGGGCGCACTGTCGGTCGTCGCCAATGCGCGACTACGTCGCTACATTTCTGACGGAAGTGGCGAAGAGCAACGTCTCGCCATCAACCTCTCGACGATCAACTCGGAGACCGAATCGACGTTGGCCAAGGCCGCCAAAGAAGGCGATCCCGAGCTGCGCGTCGCCGCACTCACCCGCCTGACCAGCATCGAAGGGCGACGCAAAAACGCCCTTGAATCGCTGCGCGAGATCGCGAACGCCAAAGCGAGCTCGGAAGCCGAGCAGCGCGCCCAGCGCGGCGCGCTGAGCGCGCTCGCGCAAGCCGGCGACAACAGCGTCAAAGCCGCGTTGGTCAAGGGCCTCGCTGCCCCCGAAGCTGCAGTTCGCTCACGCGCCGCGCGCGGACTGATCAGCCTCGGTGACCACGTCGATGCGGCAACCGCGCTGGCCGACGACGAACCCAGCCTGCGCAGTGACCTCGCCTGCTTCGTCCTAGCGCACGAAGCCAGCCCGCACTGAGAAGCAATGATCGACTCCTGCTGACTGACCGTCAGTGAGCAGGAGCGTTGGCTTCGTCGTCTCGCTCCGCGTGAGCGCCGCCAAACTCACCCGTGTGATAGCCGCGCTCGCCATGATCCGTGAGATCCAGGCCGATTTCTTCGTCTTCTTCCGAGGGGCGGAGGCCAATGGTCGCTTTCAACGCGTACGCGAGCGCGGCCGTCACCACGACCGCCAAAACGATGGTGAGGCCCATGGCCTTCAGCTGCTCGAGCCACAAAGTTTTGCCGACGATCTCCTTCAGGTTCAAATCCAAGTTGGGGTTCGCCGTGGAGGTTGCAAAAAAGCCAGTAACCAGCGCGCCCATCGTGCCGCCCACCGCGTGCACACCGAAGGTGTCGAGCGCGTCGTCGTAGCCGAGAGCATTCTTCAACTTGGTGCACGCCAAGAACGGAATGACGCCGGCGAGCACACCGATGATCATTGCGCTGCCTGGGGTCACGAAGCCTGCAGCAGGAGTGATCACGACCAGGCCGCCGACAGCGCCGGAACAAAAACCGAGCACGGTCGGCTTGCCACGCGTGATCCACTCCGCCGCTGGCCAGGCGACGCAAGCGACGGCCGCGGCGATGGTCGTAGTGACGAACGCATTGGCCGCGATCGTGTCGGCGGCCACTGCGCTGCCAGCGTTGAACCCGTACCAACCAACCCACAGCATACCGGTGCCGATCATGGTCAAGACCAAGCTATGCGGAGCAAAGCTCTCTTTGCCGAAGCCGCGTCTCTTGCCCACGATCAGCGCGAGCACGATCGCGGACCAACCGGAAGACATGTGGACCACGGTTCCGCCCGCGAAATCGATGGCTTTGATCGACGCTTTGGCGTTGAAAACGCCGTTCATCATGCCGTCGACGCCCCACACCATGTGCGCCAGTGGAAAATATACGATGAACATCCAGGCCAAGGTAAACAAGAGTAGCGCGCTGAACTTCATGCGCTCTGCGATTGCGCCGACGATCAGCGCAGGGGTGATGATCGCGAACATGAGCTGGTACATGGCGAACACATTCTGCGAGACCCACTGCGCGTAGTCGCCGTTGGGCATCGCATCCACACCCGAGAGCATCGCGAACTTTGCACTACCGAGCAGTGGGCAGCCGGGCGCAAAGACGAGGCTATAGCCAACCACGACCCACAAGATGGTGACGAGCCCAGCCATGGCCAAGCATTGCGCCATCACCGACAGCACATTCTTGGTCCGCACCATGCCGCCATAAAATAACGCGAGCCCGGGCAGCGTCATGAACAACACCAGCGCGGCACAGACCATCATCCAACCGTTGTGTCCGGGTCCAGGTCCCGCCACTTTGGATTCTTTGGCCACGCGCGCCCCGTTGTTCATGTACGCTTCGAGATCAGCGATGCGTTCATCCATGCTCTTCGCATCCGGCACGGATTGAGCTGCTGGCGCTGGTGCCGAGGTGGCGACCAACGCGTCTGGTGCTTTGCTGGGTTCGCCGCTTTGGGCGTGGGCAGCGCGCGGAACGGTCAGGCCGACCGCGAGCAAGAGCAGCGTCAAAATGGCGAGTATCTTTTGACGTGCACCAGGTGCGGACATTTCGCGAATTTTATTCAGCATGGATGGTCTTCCTCCCACGGTCCCTGTTTATTGGGCTTTGAATGCCCCTGGTCGGGGCGGCGGGAGACTACCAACACATAAATATTTTTTATATTTGTTTTGAGCCGCGACGAGCTGAAACGCAGCGCGGGCTAGACCAAGGCAATCTTCAGAAGGGCGCTACACGACGCCGAAGGCTGGGACGCGCTGCGCTGTAGCGCGTGACCATAAAAAAAATCGCACTCGTCGAGGCGCGTTCGAATCGTCCACGTGCCGCGTGTCTACTCACCGCGCTGGGTAAAGCGCGGTGATGCTGACGAGGCACATCTCGTCCAACGTGCTTTCACCCAAGGACA
>Ga0247766_1000014_pt1 | contig 75620 bp, 51 predicted proteins | sample UWRJL223509R6_FD_179946 | JGI IMG/M metagenome (GOLD analysis project Ga0247766, IMG submission 179946) | Plant litter microbial communities from Arlington Agricultural Research Station in Wisconsin, United States - UWRJ-L223-509R-6 | ecosystem: Environmental > Terrestrial > Plant litter >... | reverse complement strand
GAGGGTTGGTAATATTGAAGTGGTGTACAGGTGAGTAAGTGGTATTTTAGCTACCTAAGAGTAAGGCAAAATAAATCCCTTATAGGAACAAAGTTTATTGTTAGTAATTAAGACTAAATCTAATAAACCATACCCAGCCCAGGGCTACTATATTGTAAGATTAGATGGAAAATTAAAATAATAATAATAAAGTATGTTTAAAGAAAGAGAATTTCGCTCTTAGTTGATTATTAATAACCACCGGATAAGTATTAAGTGTGGTAATATCATATTTAGCTTATGTCCGTAATCAAGACTGAGAGGTCTATTGATCACACTGGGTCTGAAAAAACCCCAGTGCGTATAGTACAGCAGTGAGGAATTTTGGTCAATGGCCTAACGGCTGAACCAGCAACTTGCAGGAATGAGAGTTAATATAAATGGTTTATTAACTTGCTTGACTAGGTCTTATAAAGTTCTGGATAAAGCTGATAATGACAACTTTATATCCAAAGGTCTCGACTAAATCTTGTGCCAGCAGTCGCGGTAAGACAAGGGAGACGAGTGTTATTCATCTTAAACAGGTATATTGGGTACCTAGACGGTGTGCAAAGGCTGATATAAGTACCTATTACACTTGAGTTTGATATGTGAGAGGAAGATGTCAGAATTGTTGGTGTATGGGATGAAATCCGTTGATACTAATAGGACTGATAATGGCGAAGGCAAACCTCTATGTACAGTACTTACTTAAGTAAATAAGAACTACAGAAAAAAAAAGAAAGAGAAATTAAATAAAAAAAGTAGAAAGTTCTTTCTTAAGTTTAGTACTAAACTGACGTTGAGGGACGAAGGCTTAGAGAGTGAAGAGGATTAGATACCCCCGTAGCCTAGGCAGACAATGATGAGTGCCATAGGTTGGCTTATGGCTGAACTATAAATGAAAGTGGAAGCACTCCACCTCAAGAGTAATGTGGCAACGCAGGAACTGAAATCATTAGACCGTTTCTGAAACCAGTAGTGAAGTATGTTATTTAATTCGATGATCCGCGAATAACCTTACCACAATTTGAATGACCTAAATTATTATATAGTTAATTGATGGTTAATATATATGTTTAGGTGTTAGGATTAATAACCAATCGCCTTTGCGTATATAATAACCATACCTTTTTATTATATTGTTTAGACCACATGCGTTGCATGGCTGTCTTCAGTTAATGTCGTGAGATTTGGTTAGGTCCATTAAATTAACGTAAACCCTTGTTTTATTTAATACAATAAGGCAGCTCACCGCTTACAATTGGATTGATAATAGGGACTAAGACAAGTCATCATGGCCTGCCTTGAGGTGTAGGATACCTCTTAAAAGGGCCTGTTAAACTACCAAATTCCGGGGACACCCTAAAGCTTCTGGCACCAAACCATAATCGAAAGGTTATAGGCGGCTGAACTAATTACTCAGGTATGGTAACAATTCAGAAGATATATGAAAATATAATGGGCAATCGCGGATCTAAATCAGCATTATTTAATGATGTTGTAAAAGAGCAACGAGTAGACGGTAGTTGGCGCAGTAATTGTTTACTGGGTTTAAGGTATACTCTGCTGAGTTCCAAAAGGAACTCTTGAATCAAAGTCCTTTCTAACCAAACAAATATAATAAGATGATACACTTCAATTACACACACACCGACAACTGTTAAATCTAATTTATCTTCTTGATTTATAACAGGTTTTGCAGATGCGGAATGTTCTTTTTCTATCTTAATCCAGGCTAATAGTAAATATGCTACAGGTTGAAGAATTAAACCTATATTTGCTATTGGACTACATAAAAAAGATATGGATATATTAAAAACTATTCAATCTTATCTAGGTGTAGGGAAAATTCATATCCATGGTAAAGATTCTATACAGTTTCGTGTTGACTCACTTAAAGAGTTACAAGTTATTACAAATCATTTTGAAAATTATCCACTCGTAACTGCTAAATTAGCTGACTATATTTTGTTTAAGAAAGCTTTAGACATAATTCTACTTAAAGAACACTTATCTCAACAAGGTTTATTGAAATTAGTAGGAATTAAAGCTTCACTCAATTTAGGTCTTAATGCTAGTTTAAAAGAAGCGTATCTTGATTGAAAAGAACTACAAGTTGATAGACCTAGTTATATTTTTAATGGTATACCTGACCCTGATTGAATGGCAGGATTTGCTAGTGGTGATAGTAGCTTTAATATTAAAACAAGTAACTCTCCAACTAGCTTATTAAATAAAAGAGTTCAATTAAGATTTGGTATAGGTTTAAATATCCGGGAAAAAGCTTTAATTGAATATCTACCTGCTTACTTTGGTTTGACCGATAACATAAAAAACGTTTATTTTGATTCTAATTCTGCAAGATTTGAAACCGTTAAATTTTCAGATATTACAGATAAAATAATACCTTTTTTTGATAAACATTCAATAAGAGGAAAAAAAAGTTTAGACTTTATCGATTTCAAACAGGCAGCTGGTATTATTAAATGCAAGGATCATTTAACATTAGAGGGTCTTCAGCAAATTTTAGAGATAAAATCTAAAATGAATGAGTAATAATTTGGATTGAGAAGTATACCATACTTTTTATTTGTTTGCATGATAAATTTGACCGCCGTGTAATATTGTGGGCTATAGACGTGCCACATAAGCCTTTACAAAGGGATGCAATAATGCGAATTGGAGCTAATCCCTAAAATAGGATAAAGCATGGATTGTAGTCTGAAATTCGACTGCATGAAAAAGGAATTACTAGTAATCGTGAGTAATCACATCACGGTGAATTTTATCTCAGATAGGTACTAACCACTCGTCAGGCGCTGAAAGGAGTATGTGCAATAAGTTTGGTTACTGCTGTTTGTTATTCTAAAATAAGAGGTTTAGATCTTTTGGCAGAGGGATCTTCGTATGCGTGACTCTGATTGGTGTTAAGTCGAAATACGGTTCGGGTTGGGGAACTAGCCCGGGATTAATTTATATTAACGATACACCCCAAAAAAAAAAGTCGGTGCAAGGAGCATAAGTATTTATATATTTATATGGTTCGAATCCATAGACAGGCTCATGGGTATTTTAGATATATTATTATATAATAATAATAATTTTGGGGCCATAGCCATAGTTTAAATTCTCCCCCATCTGCAGCAAGCCTGCTGGGGGGCAAGGCGATAAATTTTATATTTAAAGAGGTAACAGGTACTTAAATATAACCCCCCCCCCCCAGCAAGCTTGCTGGGGGGAATGATTTACAGAGGTTTATTAAAAGTGGTTATTGGCCAAAGCCTGGCCAAAGCCTGGCCAAAGCCTGGCCAAAGCCTGGCCAAAGCCCTTAATTTTTATTTAGAAATAACTGAGTATTAGGTTAATTTTTTTTTATTATAAATTTGCATTGGGTTTAGTCTTATAAATCCTAGTTAGTCTTATAAATCCTAGTTAGTTTTATAAATCCTGCATTGGGTTTAGTCTTATAAATCCTTGTTAGTTTTATAAATCCTGCATTGGGTTTAGTCTTATAAATCCTTGTTAGTTTTATAAATCCTAATTATAACATTTGTAATATATATGGTTATAGAATAGGGCATATAAATCCAGAATATGCAAGTATAAAACTTAAACATGCATAGTCTAGCTAGTTATGTTGTAGGTAATATATTTAAGATTATACACGTTTAAACCTTAGATAGGCATGATTAGTTAGATTTGCAGAAATAAAGGTAGTGATATAAGCTTATCATAGTTTGTTATAAACACATTTTATATCCCCCCCCCAGCAGGCATTGACCTCCCTGCAGATGGGGGGGGAGAGAATTAACAATTTATAAGTTTAGAGCTATATTTGATAAATAAATAAAAGAAAGTATTAAAATAAAGTATTATACAAAACACATAGTAATATATTAGCTTACACTGACAAACAGTTTATAGTTACTTATTAAAAAAAAAAGAAATAATAATACTTTTAAGTGCAACTTTTGTTATTAATGCTAGTAATTATACTAATAAAAAAGCTGGAAGGTAAAAACACTTGTGTTTTCAAGTGTAGATACTTAATAACTGGATTAAAGTATAAGTAATTGTTATTTGAATTGTTTTCAGCACAAAAGTAAAAGTATCTATAAAAAATAGAACTTTACAGAATAATTAAAGATTAATTACAAGGGCTATGGCCCCAAAACATAATAAAGGAGAGTTCCTTTATTGGTAAGAAGGGTTGAGCTGTAAACTCAATAGTAATATACTTTTAAGAGTTCGAATCTCTTGTCTCCTAGATTTTTTTAGAATATAAACAATTAAATACTGATATGTATGATTATAATTACTATATATATTTATGTTATATTCTTTAATAGCCTTTATAGCTCAATGGTAGAGCGGAATACTGTTAATATTCTGATAAATGTTCGATTCATTTTAAGGGCTTGCACAGAAATACTTATGTAGGGCTGTTGTATCCTTACTATGTTGGAAGTTTTAAGTATAGTTTGCTATATGCTTTAATAATCTTATTTCAAACATTTTATTATTTATTTAATTATTTTATTTCAAACAATCGCCTTTGCGTATGTGACAATAAATAATCCATGTATATCTACTATATAATAAAAGGTATAAATTATTTATTGATAAATGTATATTATAACATCAATAGGTATAAATTATATATTGATAAATGTATATTATAACAGTAATAGGTATATAATAATAATAACTGTTATGAAAGTGGTAAATAACAATTTAACATGTTGTATATTGTGAATGAAATGACATTTAGTGGTTATAATGTATATAGTTTAAACTTATTATATATTATTGCTATATTACTAGGTATATTAGTTATTATTAGCAAAAATCCTGACAACAGATTCTTTGGGATAAACTATCAAATTCCGGGGACCCCTTAAAGCTTTTTGATACCAAGCTGTAGCCGAAAGACTATTAGTGGATGAATTAATTACTCATGTATGGTAAAAAGTCATAAGATGATCCTTTCTATAATATTAGTAAAGGAGAAATAGGCAATCGCGGATCTAAGTCAGTAACATAATAATTACTGTAAAAGAGCAACGAGTAGACGGTAGTTAGTAGTAACATTGAGTAACTAATATTACTACTTAAGGTATACTCTGCAAATTAAAAAAGAAAATATGTGGATGTAAAGAATCTAAATTTACTTACATTTTATTTTGATTTAGACTCAGGAGGTATCTCCTCCTCTAACCATAATAATATTCTGTTACAATCCTGTGTATCCCTACCTCACCAATTAAAGGATCTCTTGACAAGGTCATATCATACGAAATCTTTAAGTAGCCTACATATACCCTTAGAGTTAAATCCTTGATTTATAACAGGATTTACTGATGGGGAAGGTTCATTCTCATTAAGTGTTAGAGATATAGATAAGGATACTAAAAAAGGAAGAGTACTCTATGTATTTTCAATAATATTACATGAGAAAGACGAGGGTATATTAAAAAGTATCCAATCTACACTAGGAATAGGTAAAATATATGCACATGGAAAACAAGGTGTACAATTCCGCGTGGAATCTAAAAAAGAGTTATTGATTTTAATAGAACATTTTGATAAGTATCCGTTAATAACCAAAAAATCTAAAGACTTCGTATGTTTTAAACAAGCTATTTTCTTAGTAAAAAACAAAGAACACTTAACAAAGCAAGGTTTACTAAAGTTAGTATCTCTAAAAGCTTTAATGGGTAAAGGTCTTACTAATGAATTAAAAGCTGCCTTTCCTGATATTCTTCCAGCAAATGAACTAGGAATATCTGATTTAACTTTATCTCTCGCAAAGGCGCCAGATTTAATAATAGATCCTTGTTGATTAGCAGGGTTTATATCAGCGGAAGGTTGTTTTATTACAGGTATATATAAATCTACATCTGTAAAAATAGGATACCAAGTACAGTTAAAATTTGTACTAACTCAACACTTAAGAGATAAAGAGTTATTTGAATATTTTGTAAAATATTTAGGGTATGGTTATACAGCTGTAAATAGAGAAGGGGTAGATTTCATAGTTACTAAATATTCGGATTTAAAAGATAAACTCTTACCTCTATTACACTTACAACATCCCGTAGTAGGTTATAAATATTTAGATTATTTGTATTTTATGGAGGCTGTAGAAATTATGCAAAAAAAACTCCATTTAACAGAAGAGGGTTTAAATAAACTACGTGAGATACAAGTATTAATGAACAGTGGAAGAAAAAACACACCTTCACAAGATACCGATTCAGCTACAACAGATTAAACTATGTGTTTTGTGTGTGGGTAATACAAGAGGGATGCTTCGCAGCTTAGCTGCTAAACAGAAATGTAAGTTTGGATACTTTAGAGAAGGCTTTTTAATTTACGATTGTATCTGTCTTATTCTTAATAGGTTTATTTTTATGCATATCTTGTTATTTAATCCTAACAGGGTTAAATTTTATAGGATTATCTTACTTATTGGTATATATAGGGGCTGTAAAAACCCGTATGATTAGATGACTTAGATCTAATTTAGCAGCGTGGGTTATAATCCCACTCTACAAGGCACTTTTAATTATAAACAATTTTTGATTTAAAACAATATTGTACAAAAACAAACTTCCTTCTTTATTTAAGTTTAAAGGGGAAGCACCATCAGTTTTCGCCGCGCAAAATAAATCATACTCCTCTCAAAAATCGTCCAACCACTCAGAAGAGTTTATTAAATGATTTGCAGGTTTCTCAGATGCAGAGTCTAATTTCAGCATAGCCTTATATAGGGATAAAACTGATAAAATATTATCTGTTACTTTCAGGTTTTTGATTGAGTTACACGTTGATGACATAGATGCTTTAAAACACATAAAAAATCAATTAAATATAGGTAATGATATAGCAGTGTATGGTAATAGTTGTAAATTTACGGTAACACATCCAAAAGATATTTATAAATTAATAGATATATTTGATAAATATAACCTAAATACTACTAAGTACCTTGATTATTTAGACTTTAAAAAAGCTTTTAATTTATATCAGGGAAGAGATAAGACAATTAAAGAAAAACAAACTTTAATAGATCAAATCCTAGAATTAAAAAAGGGAATGAACAAGTCTCGTGTTAATTTTAGTTTACCTGCAGATCATCAAATAGTAATATCTGGTCCTTGATTACTAGGGTTTATTGAGGGAGAAGGTTCATTTTATTTAACTAGAACTGAATTTAAACCTGCTTTTTCAATTATACAAGCTGAAACACAACTACCTGTGATGGAAAAAATCAAAGAATTTTTAGAAAATAATTTAGGGTTTGATAAGTATTCTATGTTTAAATTAAAATGTTCATCAGCTATAACTATTAAAAGAGGTAAAGCTGTAAATAATAGTAAACCGCTAGCAGTAGTTATAATTAAAAATACTAATATATTAAAGAATTATTTAATACCATATTTAGAGAATATGCCGTTTATTACTAAAAAAGGTAAAGATTTTGATGATTTTAAGATTATATGTACTGCTGTGTATAATGGAACTTATAGAACAGAGGACATAAAACTGTTAATCTTAAAACTATCGTATTCTATGAATAACTTTAGATTAAGTACAAACTCAGATTTAGAAAAAGTTAATGGTTTATCTAAGGAAAGTTTAGATAAAATCATAAAAGCAAAACCAACGATTAGACATCTTAACGATGGTCGTCAATTAGATATTGTCACTGGAAAAGCGGTGAATATACGTTGAACTAATTGTATTTATGAGATAATTAAAGATTCTGGAGAAATATTATGAGCGTCTACTTTAAGTGAGGCGGCTGAAATTTTAGGTGTAAATTTTAGAACAGTAGGAAGGCATTTAGAACAGGAAGACTTGTACTTAAATGGACATTACGGCGAAATAAATGGCCATAAGATTAGAAGAGTACCTGTGTTTTATCCTTAGCAATCCGCTCCGTATAGGCAAAAGGCTCTTTGGTCCTGGTATTTTAGTTAAGTCCTTAATATGAAATAAATTTACTAGACTGGTAAAGTAGTCCTAGCAATACGGTAATGTAGTGGGTACGCGGGAAAAACAAATAAATTGTATAATGGTTATCTTGAACGCTGTTTTGGGGTACGATGGTGAGCCTTTGGCTACTTACGTAGCAAGGAATAAAAATTAAAAAGAATTAAAAGCAAGGGGACTGAAACAAGGTTCAACCGTACAGTTCTATACTTGTAGAAAAATCAGGTGAAAACGGTCAATAATGTCTTAATTAAAGACCGTCGGCAGATGAAAATGTCGCTACAGACTGGGTCATCGGGGCTAGGTTGCAATACCTGTTCAAATGTACAGTCGGATTCTAATACGAGTGTGAAATCGTAAGGAGGAAAGACAATACAGTAAGCTACACACAGTTGGTATAATCATTCATACTATGGTAGTAACTCCTAGAAATGCTAGTGTTAGTTAGACGCTAGCTTAATCTTAATTAGAATTGATCTATATTATTTTTATTTATATTAATGCTAATAAATGTTAGAATATCTGAATTATTAATTGATAGTATAAATAGTATACCTTTAGCTATATTATTAGGTAGTTTTTTTAATTATTTTGTTAATAATGTTTTACCTTACATGGTGATTACTAATAATTTACTTTATCATTTTAGCATTAAAAAAAAATTAGCCAATGTAACATCTGTATCATGAGATGGATATTTAGCAGAAACTTCTCATATAACAAGTATAGGAAATATATTATATGGTAATTATTCTATCTGATTAATAATTACATCTATTATATTATTATTAGCGATGGTTGGTTGTATAGTTATAACTTTAAAAGAAAAAAAGTAACAACAATAAAATCCACCCGGAGGGTAGTATAAAGCTCAAGCTACCAATAAATTTTACTCTTCATTGACTTCCTTTAAGGGCTATGGCCAATAATTCTTTATCCCCCCCAGCAGGCTTGCTGGGGGGGGAGGGAATAATGCGTTGCAAAGCAGTAAAAGTAAAGACTACCCTCCGGGTGGATTTTTGTAAAGCTTCTAAAATAATTAACAATAAATCTCATTTAAACGAGAAAGGTCTGGAAGAATTAAAACAAATTAAATCCGGTATGAATTCAGGGCGTGTACATTAAGTATTGCATTAAATGTTGGTGCAATAGTTATAACTTTAAAACCACAAACTAATATAAAATAAGAATAAAGCAAAAATAACATTTACCCCCTCCCCCTTCTCCCTCCCCCCCCCCAGCAGGGTTGCTGGGGGGATAATAGTGTTCAAATCACTTATTTCTTGAACCACACGTATATACTAAATTCACTCCACAAAATTTGTTTGATCCCCCCCCAGCAAGCTTGCTGGGGGGGGGTGTTGTTTGGTAGGATATATCCCTTGCTAGTAACTGCAGTACTGGTAAGGAATAGGGAAGAAGATTAACGAAATTCGTGGGCAAGCCGATTGGCCACCAATTTCTTAAAAAGCAAAAAAAAAAAGAAATTAGCTCAATTGGTAGAGCATCCGTTTTACACACGGCAGGTTAAGTGTTCAAATCACTTATTTCTTAATACTTATGAATAATAAGTATATATCTGTGGAGATCTTAGCTTAATGGTAAAGCGTATGACTTTTAATCATTATCATAAGGGTTCAAGTCCCTTAGATCTTAAAAAAATATATACGGCTATAGGTTAATGGTAAGAAGTGTGTAGGAGTTCCAACTTCTCTATAAATATATAGTAGTGTATTAAATTATTATTTAATATTTTCATTTTTTTTGTGTTCAATTGTTGATTTTTTTCATTACCCTTTGCGCAAAAAAAAATGAGATAACTGGTTTGAAAATCCTGAAGGACCCATACGTATTGGTAATGGGAGTCAGTGGCTACTTATTTAGAAGGTGCTTTAAAGGTAATATTTATAGGTAGTTATGTCATAGTAGTGGAACCACAATCCTGCATGCTACAGTGAATTCCAGATGAGCAGGTACGGGTGAGGACCTTAAAAAACGTACTGCAGAAACCCAGAAAATGGATGCCTAAACCCAATATGACAAGAAATTTAAAAATAATCAAACAAACTTCCTTTCTTTCTCTAAGAAAGACATTACTTGTCTTTTTACCACTGGTTCTCATGTTAGGTATAAGCATCTTACTATTGTTCCTATTGCTATTGCTCTTGTCGTTCTATGATATGGACAAGATCCTTCAAATGAAAGATATTAATCTATCCTTTATGTCTATTATTCCGGTTGTACTTTATACGGATGCTTCTAAACAAAAAGCAGATATTCTTAAAGATAATAACAAAAAATCAGGAATATACAGATGAACTCACAAATCATCCGGTAAAACTTATGTAGGTTCTGCTCTAGATTTAACACATAGATTTAGAAGTTATTTTTCTTTAGCCTTTTTAGAAAAAGAATTAAGACACGGAAATAGTATAATTTGTAGTTCAATACTAAAGTATGGTCATTCCGAATTTAGTTTGGAAATACTAGAGTATTGTGATCCTTTGAATATAATTTCCAGAGAACAACACTATCTTGATAACATAAAGCCAGAATATAATATTTTGAGTTTTGCAAGATCCTCTAAAGGTTTTAAACATAGTGCAGAAACTAAAGAGTTACTTCGTAATTTAAATTTAAGTCGTATTATATCAGATGATACAAAATTAAAAATATCTATCAATAATAGTCAATCTAAGCCTGTTGTAGTTATTAATATGGAGTCTGGATCTGAAGTTGAGTTTTCTTCTATTGTAAAAGCTTCAAACTATATGGGTATTTCTCCTACTCACTTTAATTACTATCTTTCTAAACAACCAATTAAAGGAATCTATTTAGTAGCAAAGATAGGTGGTATAGATGTTACTGCAGATTATGAAATAAATAAGCCATTGGTTAATCCCAAAGCCCTGGCTGTTTGTGCTACAAAAATAGATACAGGTGTATCTTATGAGTTTGCATCTATTACAAAAGCAGCAGAGTTTTTAAAAGTTACAATTTCTTTTCTTAGCAGATGTGTTAGAGAAGGTAAAAGTTGTAAGGGATATAATGTGACACGGAAAAAATAGGAAAGAAGCTAGGAGCAATTTAATATAGGAATAGGCTATTAAAGAGATATTATATGATAGAAGATTATATTTATCTCTAAAAAAAAAAAAAAACAGCTATAGGATAATGGTTAGTCCAGTCGTCTTCCAAACGATATGTACCGATTCGAATTCGGTTAGCTGTATAGGGTTAGTAACTTAATGGTAGAGGACTTTCTTGTCACGAAAGTAGATACCGGTTCAAGTCCGGTCTGACTCGCACTGTTTAATAGTTGTACTGTTTAATACTTACAGTTTAATTTAAATGATATATTATTATTAAAAAGAGAATGAACAAAAAAATGCTATAATTGTGGCTAAAAAAGGAAAAGTTGCTATTGGTAAGGCGAGATATTTGCTAAATATTGTGTTTAACACCTGGTGGTTCAAATCCACTCTTTTCCGAACCTTTTTTAACCCCCCCCCCCCCCCTGAAGCTCTAAAGCTTCAAAGCTCTCAACACCCATTGCACTTAAGCTAGAAAAGATAATTTTTAGATATATCTAAATGGATTAATAAATTATACATAATGATGATAATGTCAATAATTTTTTATTTAATACATTATTTTATACAATATAGTATATGGATTAATAAAATAAAAGTAACAGGTATTTTAGATAAATTAATAAAAGTAACAGGTCCATTTTTTTTTTTTAAAAAAAAATCGCGATTAATGAAAAGTAAAAGGTATTTTTAGAGAGATTAATATCATAAAAAGTAAGAGGTTTTTATAAGGGTAAATCCATTAACACGTAGCTAACCCGTGGGGTTGGTAATCTACCCTTCCCCTTAAGGGAGCGGGTGGACATTAAATTAATTATAACACAGATAGGTATAAATCCCTTAAATTTAAGATTATTGACATAATATTTTGTTTTAATATTATTAACACAATCTTATTTCTTATTAATATGATTAACATTTAATAAGTGTATAGAGGTTTTGTTTATACTATTTTTAGGTATATAAATAGGTAAATTACCTCCCCCAGCAAGCTTGCTGGGGGGATAGATTATTTAAGTAACTATGTTAATTATGTATTTATTTATGTAAAATAACAATAATGTTAGACTTAGTATTATAAGTTATATTACGACATAAGTATTAAGTTACAACTAATATGCTATTATTGATATTATTAAAAAAGAGTATAGTTTAATTGGTAAAATAGGAAGCTTCAACCTTCAAATTTCCAGTTCAAGTCTGGATGCTCTTGTTATAGTATTATGTATTGTGTTGTTTAAATATAACATTTTAATAATAATATTTAAATGCTTATACTAGGTTATGGCCCCAAAATTTTTGCGACTATAATAATTTACTCTCGCAAAAGCGACGCAAAGACGACACAAACGCGTTTGGATATTACATATGAATGTTTCTCGTAATATAAAGATTATTATATGTACATATCGGTTTATAAAATTTACATGTATAAACTTACGTTTTTTTATAAATCTAACATTATTTTATAAATATAATAATTATAAAAAAATACGACTGTTTTATAAATCTAACATAATTTTAAAAGTATTAAAAACACTTTGTGAATTTAGCTTAAATTACGATTTTATTTTTCTAGTATTTTTTAATATTATATATGCAATTAAGGTTCCTTAGCTTAATAGGTAAAGCGCATTTTTGATAAGGATGTGATCGACGTTCAATTCGTTGAGGAATCAATAAAGTGCGTTGGTTAAATTGGTATAACAGCATGCTACGGACATGCTTTTACAAGTTCGAGTCTTGTACGCACTTATCTAGTAAGCATTAACAATATATTATATGTTCTAATTAATAGGGGATGTTGTACTATAAATAGGTATAACACATAAAAAAATAATAAGAGAATTGACTGAGTGGTTTAAAGTGATAAGCTTGAAACTTATTTGGTTTAAAAACCACATCCGTTCGAATCGGATATTCTCTGTTATATAGTATAAACATTTAGATATAAATTTATTAAATAGTATAAGCGGGTTAGAGCCAGGTTGGTTAGGCGCCTCATTTGGGTTGAGGAGTAGTTATGTTCGAATCATAATAACCCGATATATGATTTTAATAATTGTATATAAAAATATATAGTAATGTATTTGATATGTAATGTATTATTTCATAATCTTAATACCTTAAGAATATTTATTATATAATTTAAGGATTAACTTTATGGCAAGTATATAAAGAGACTATTAGGGAAACTATGCTGTATATTAGGTAAATGGTTAAAATAAAATTACCATTGAGTTGTTGGCTAGTTATTTCAAATGAAAATTCCAACAAGGGGAGTATATCCTCCGGGGATGGAGAGTTTCATCCCTCTTAAACGAAGTGAATCGAAATATCTTAGTAACTTCAGGAAAATAAATCAAACGAGATTCTATTAGTAGTGTGAATGAAAATAGAGAAAGTTGGGCTTAAAGTAAAATGGGTTAATCTGTTTGAATAAAGGGGAACCTTCCTCTAAGCCTTAATATAGTATACAAGTGATAGCGAATAGTACTGTGAAGGAAAGTATGTATAGTTAGTAGTCTTATAAGCAGCTCAAGGTAAGTTTAATAAACATATGAGAGCGTACCTTTTGTATAATGGGTCAGCAAGTTCTAATTAGATGCAAGCAAGTAAAAAGGATTAAATTATAATTTAATCATGTTTGCCTAGATAATCCAGTTATTAAGTAATGAATAAGTATCTAAATAGAGACCCGAAGAGTAGTGATCTTACTATGGTCAGGCTTATAAAAGGCCGAATGGGTTATCGTTGTAAAGATATCCAAAGAACTGTGGTAAGTTAGTGAAAGACAATACTGACTACTATAGCTGGTTTTCCGCGAAACATATGTAAGTATGTAGTTTTAAATTACATCATAGCAGGTACAGAACTGTAATCTCGGACAATTTGTGCATTAGTATTCTAAAGGGATTTGATTACCCTACGGGTTTTTGCCTTTTAGGGTTTTAATGCCTTGTGCATATGGGGGGGTCGTGAAGACTCTATTCGCGAGTATTTGCTCTCGGAAGGGCAATGATGAATGTTGAACTATCAGACATTTAACGATAAGGTTGTATGGGATTGAGTAACCCAACAAAAACAGCCTACAAGTGGAAGTGAACCTTCTGCTATAAATCCTCAAATTGACGGGAAAGTCCTAAAGCAATTTCAACCAAGCAAGGGTGGTAACACACCTTGTGGCACAGGTAATGACTCGTGGTAAGGTAAAATCGAAATTGATGTACGAAAGGAAATGGATAATCCGCAGCCAAGCGCCAATTTTTTTTTAATAGGTGTGCAGTTCATCGACTAAATGTGGATTGGCATCATCACCAGATGGTGCTTAAGATATAGTCAGGCCTCATCCTAAAGGATGCAATGGCAAGAAAGTAATTTTTTTTTATTGGATTTTATTTATTTTTATTAGTGGCTTTATATCCGTAGGATGGAATAAAATATCTTTGATATTTTATTATTTTTTTTACCATTTTTCATTTCCTTATTACAACTTTGCCTAACCGAATCTAATAGTCAAATAACATATTCAATGTTAAATATAACCAAAAAAAGACTACAAAATAATAATGATAAATCATTAAACAAACTTCAAGACACAAACGACGATAATAAGTCAATTTCAGTGGATACAATAGATGTAAAATTAGTTTCTTCAGTTAAAAGCTATAGAGATGCAGAAGCATCGAAAAATGAAGTGTTAAAAGATAATAGAGGTCAATCAGGTATTTATCGTTGAATAAATAATCTGAATGGTAAAACATATGTAGGTAGTGGGGTAAATTTAGCAAAAAGATTAGGAAACTATTATAATATAAAAGAATTAAGTAGAAACCCTAGACCTATACAAGATGCTTTACTAAAATATGGCCACAGTAATTTTACATTGGAAGTTTTAGAGTATAGCCCTAAAACTAAACTTATTGAAAGAGAACAGTTTTACCTCGATTTATTGGTTCCGGAATATAATATATTAAAACATGCGTATTCCTTATTAGGATTTAAGCATAGCCAGGAAAGTATAGAAAAATTTAAAGCTAAATTAATATCTCCTGAGCATAGAGAAATATTATCTTCAATACATACGGGAAAACTTGTTAGTGAAGAGACCAGGAATAAACTGGCCGCTGCAACAGCAAGTTATAGGAAAAATAACCCTTTAACTCCTGAGGCTTTAGCTAATATAAAAGCTAAAACTTTAGCACGTGAAGGAGTATCCGTTTCAGTTTTGAATACTCAAACTAATGAAGTAAAAGAGTTTACAAATCAAACTGAAGCAGGTGAATTTTTAGGTGTTACTAGACAAGCTATATATAATGCTATTAAAAGAGATTCACCTATCAATGGTGTGTATCAAATTACAAAAATATAAAAATAAAAAATAAAAAAAAAATAAAATAAAATTACTTTAGTTTCAACTAAGAACTGAAACCAGGTTAAACCCTGTTGTCTAAATGGATAGCAATTGTAGAATAATAAGGTCTACAACTATTTAGGGAGAAAAGTCTTAGCTCGGCCTTAATTGGAAATATAAACATATTTCTAGGGCTAAAAAGATAATCTGTGTATGTCAAAAGGGAAACAGCCCAGAACAAGTGTTTAAGGTTCCAAAGTTTTTGTTAAGTGAAAGTAAGGAAGTATTTAAACTATACAACCAGGAAATAGGCTTAGAAGCGGCCATTTTTTAAAGATCGCGTAACAGAGCACTGGTTCAAATGGTTAGTTATTAATTAACCTAATTAGTTAAAAGCGCCGAAGATATAGCGGATCTAAACAAAACACCGACACCTTGTCCATAAGTATTTTAAAAGGTTAAACACTAGAGTGAAAAAATAAAGTACCATAGACTCTGATCATGATAAATATTTACAATTTGCGAGCACTAATGTGCTATTATGCATTAAAAAATTAACATTTTATAGTGCATAGGTATAGACTTTTTTTATGATAGATTTAGCACTATTTTAAATATACTTGAATAAGATTTAAGTATTATTTATGGGGTAGCGGAACATTGGGTACATTAAGACATAATTAAATTTTTTTAAGTTTTAATTATAAACAACATGGAGGGTAATTTTTTTTTAGTTATTTATCTATGATAAATAATAAAAAAAAATAAGCCCATAAAAAACATTAATATGGGAGTATTAACAGGAGCCATTAAGAGGTTGTGTGAAATATCCCAAGTGAGAATGCTGACACAAGTAACGAAAAAGAGGAATCTATCCTCTCGCCTTAAGCTTATGGGATTAATGAAGTTAAATCGGTCTCTAAATTAAACCTATAGGATAAAATGATGGGATGAATATGGCATAACATAAAGTAGATGCTTTTATTACAGTAAATATAATATGTTCAATATGATAGTAACAAGTTAAAATGATTAGAGAATACATGAAGACATTATATTGAATGTGTAAATTATAAATTTGCTGTAGAGAAAGCATTGGAGTAAAATGTTCTGGAAATAAGAAATATACCATTAAATATTATAATCTAACAAACTAAAACAGATGAAGATAAAATTAAAAAAAAATTCAAATAAACTTTTAAGATGCGGATTTTTTAGACAGTATTTAATGGTAACCACCGTACCTAAAAACTAACACAAGTAAGCTAGTAGAGAATACGAAGGCGTTTGAGCTAACAATCATTAAGGAACTCGGCAAATTGACACCGTAACTGAGGGAGAAGGTGTGCCATTCCTACTGATTAATATCAGGCTAGGAAGAGGAGACATAGAGTGGTGTTGTACGACTGTTTAATTAAAACACAGCACTTTGCGTAAGATGTAAATCAATGTATAGAGTGCGCTATCTGCCCAATGATGGCTGGTTAACGGATTTACTTAGTTGACTAACATAGACTAGGTTTTGAAGGAACCCCCATTTAATGGCGGCCTTACCTATGAGGGTCCTAAGGTAGCGAAATACCTTGGCATTTAAATGATGTCGCGCATGAATGATCTCACGATGCAACAGCTGTCTCAATGATTGGCTCAGTGAAACTGGAATGGCAGTGAAGATACTGCCTATCTCTAGATAGACGAGAAGACCCCATGCAGCTTTACTGTTACTAGTTAAAGGGTATAACTGAACAGGTTTTAGGGAATAAGGTAGTTGATACAACAAAATTGAAACACCTTTACTCTGGTTGTTATATCAGTAGAATAGGTTTACAAGTCTTCTTGTTTACTGACGTCTGAATGTAATCCATAAAAGGAGAACAATTTCTCAGGAGACAATGGCTAGCGGACGGTTTATGCGGGGCACAGATCCCATAAAGAGTACCTGGGAGTATCCAAATTTAATTTCGTAATTATGCTATACGCAGAATTTATAGAGCTTTTGTATTAAATAACGGCTTTATAGTTTGATATATTTATATTTTTAATTATTATATTTTAGTTTGTGATTTTTTATATTTACTTTTTAGAGCTATGTACAATTAATATATGTTTATTCACCAGAAAATATAGCATTATAGTTAGTTTATTCATAAACTAACTAGTATTGCTATACGACTGTTAAATAAATAGACCATCTAAAGTAAATAGACCATCTAAAAAGTATCTATAACTAATTCAGTTATATTTCTATTTGAGTTAGAACTAAAACAATTTAAAATAAGTAAGATTTTACCTATGTGGAAAATAGGTGTATACAGAGTATTAATAATTAATATAGACTAACTTATTAATTATAACACAATTAGTTATTTTTTTTTTAATAAATTAATTTAAAAAAATGATGTTGATATATACTTCCAAAGTTTAATGGCTTAATCTTGCTTTACTGTTTGACATACACGTCTATCAGTTGCGTAAGCAGGGCATAAAGATCGCAAGACGCAGTAAGGAAAGGTCTTGTATTATTGAAAAAGCTACGCTGGGGATAACAGGCTAATTGCGCCAGAGAGTACAAATTGAGTGCGCAGTTTGGCACCTCGATGTCGGCTTAGCTCATCCACATGAATGTAGGAATCATGAAGGGTACGACTGTTCGTCGATTAAAGAGCTACACGAGCTGGGTTAAATACGTCGTGAGACAGTATGGTTTCTATCTTCTAGAGAAAATTAGAGTCAAATAAGGATAGCCCCTTCGTACGAAAGGAGTTGGGTATGGTAACCTATGGTTTACCTGTTGTTTATATGCTTCATATTAACAAATGATTAGTATTAAACAAGAATAGGTTATCCTTACTAAGGAGAAAAAGGGTATCTTCTTAGTAAGGAGAGTAAAATGGATTAATTTAGATTAAAGTAAGTTATTTATTTAATAAGACCGTAAAGGTATTAAATTTAAGTAAATAAATTAATTTACTTAAATTAATTTCCTAGATCAAAGAAATATTTTGGGGTAATACTTAATACTCAAGTATATATTCACAGTATAGGCATGGCAGGAAAGCTATGTTAGTTAAGATAAGTGCTGAATGCATATAGGCACGAAGCTTACCTTAAGATACTCTTAGATACGTAGTATAACATTACGGCCCTAATAACATTAGGTTATGTGGGCGCGGGATAATAACAAGAACAATGGTCTATTATTATGACCCGCCGAGATATAAACCAAGAGGCTATTTTTTTTTTAAAAAAAAATGGCATGTGATGAATTAAAAATAGTTTCTTGGATAGATAAGATAGATATAGAATAAACTGAATAAGATGAAGATACCTCCTATACTTATATCTTGAAATAGGCTTTGGCTGAAAGAGCTTTGATGTTTTTAGGTACAAAGTACTAATTTATTATTAACTAAATAACACACTTATCACAATAAAAAAAAAATACATTATTTAGCCTGGTTTGCATAATAGTAATGCACCCGTTTTGTAGTCGGAAGATATGAGTGCAAATCTCGTACTGGGCTATTAAGAGGTTTTATTATAATGTGGATTGATGTAATAGTAACATACCTGGCTCATGACCAGGCAATAGAGGTGCAAATCCTCTGTCCGCATAATTTAAGGCTATAGCTTAATAGGTAAAGCAAGCTGCTCATAATAGCTCAGATGAGTGTTCGAATCATTCTGGCCTTATATAAACGAAATTTTAGGAACAATAAGTATAAAACTTTGGGGCCATAGCCATAGGAAGAATTTTATTTTTGTGTTATACAATTTTTTATCTAAAAATATTTTGATCTAAAAAACTAGCGCCTTTGCGAGAGATAATATTTTTATATATTAAACTGTTGTATTGCTAGGTTCATTATAATTACTATGAATTAAATATAAACCAATTCTATTATGTTTGGCCAAAGCCTGGCCAAAGCCTTTAATTTTTACATTCGTTTTAAGTTTACAGGTATATATTTTTAATGGGTAGGAGTTAGTTTTTAAGTTTACAGGTATATATTTTTAATGGGTAGGAGTTAATTTTTTATAAATACCCTTTAATTTAATACTTAATGTTTAACAAGTATGTTTAACATGTTTTTTTATCCCCCCCCCCAGCAGGCATTGGCCTCCCTGCAGATGGGGGGGAGGTTTGGTTTAATTAAGTTTGTGCTTTTTAATACACGGCTCCGCCGAGGTTTTAGGTTTAGATAATTTTTATCCCCCCCCCAGCAGGCTTGCTGGGGGGGAGGTTTATATTTTAGTACTAATTAGTTTATATTTTAAATCCGAGTGCTGGAATTGGTAGACAGGACAAATTTAAGCTTTGTTGACTCTATGTCGTGAACGTTCAAGTCGTTCTTCGGATATAAGGCTTTAACGCCTTTAAAAAGAATACTTTTATAACTTATAAAATACAACTATAATGAATAAAGGATTATTCATTTGGCATTATGTTTTTATTGGCCAAAGCCTGGCCAAAACCTGGCCAAAGCCTGGCCAAAACCTGGCCAAAGCCTGGCCAAAGCCTGGCCAAAGCCCTTAATCTTATTAAAATAGTTATATATACAAATAAACAAAGTGTATATAGATATGCAAGTAGTTAAGGGATAAGGTAAACAACTTTTTTATCCCTTTTTTATTAAGGGATATGGTAAACAACTTTTTTTATCCTTTTTTTTATTTAAGCATAAGGTAAACATTTTTTTTATACCTTTTTTTAGTATTTTGCAGATTTTATCTGAAACTTATAAGGCCCAATAGTCAAGTGGTTAAGACGTAACATTTTCACTGTTAAATGCGCGGGTTCGAACCCCGCTTGGGTCTATTTTAAAGTTTATGTTTATACATTAACTTTTTTAAAGTTTATGTTTTTACATTAACTTAAGGGGATATAGTTTAATTGGTAAAACTGCGATTTTGCATATCGTTATTTTAGGATCGAGTCCTAATATCTCCAATGTTAATATTAAATATAAGATTATTGTTATAAATATATAGTGCTGTCAGACAATAAAAACTAGCATATTACAAATAAGGTAGTATTGTAGTTTAATTCTTATCAAAAAGTTATTTACACATAGTACTATGTTTTATGTAAGATTTTTATTTCCCTTATCCCCCCCCCCAGCAGGCCTGCTGGGGGGGGGGAGTGTAGTGGATTTATTATAAAAGTTATGTATATTTTACTATTAAAGATGGGACTTACTAATGACACAGTAAAATGATACTTTATTAGTAACTACTTTATTAATATATGATAACATTAAAGATCATAAGGTACAAATTTGAAAGTAGAATAAAGGTAAGTCTAGTGTTTATAAGTAAATAAATTCTGTTACTAAGAATTATTATGTAAAAAGTAGTAGAAGTATAAATAGAACAATAAAATGTTATTTATATCAATTATATTAAAACTTACATAAGTATGATCCAGTAAACCATAATGATGCTATAAATACTACGCTACCGCTATACCACATTATTTGGCTAACACCTCTGGCGGTATCCTAAAGCATAAAACAAGTACGAGCAGCTAAATTTGTTCTTGTGTATACATGATGCAATAAGTCTATAGACTTAGCTATATTAAATAATGGTTTAACTGCATTCAGGTTGGAGATATTTGAGCATTGTTATAAACAAGAGATGATAAAAAGAAAAACAGAGCTGTTTTATTTAGATACGGATACTTTAAACCCAACTTACAAGATACTAAAGGTGGTTGTTATTACTTAGGGTTTGAGCACTATTAGATTACAATAGCACAAATGAGCGAAATAATTAGAATAAACACCCTTTATTAGCTAGAAAACACAGTAAAAAGTATAATTTTTAAATGTCTCTTTTATATCGTATATCTTCGCCTGTTAAATTACTAGACTTAAAACAGTTTAAGATAATTTTTAATTATCGTGTAGAAGACGCTAAGTTATTAAAAATTAGTTAATTAACTATTACTAAGTAAAAATTACAGGTACTGTATTTGAAAAATATCTGAAGTATATTAGTCGTTGATAAATATGGGTAACTTATGTTTTGAGTAGGTTTAAAAATGCAACACAGTTATTCTGTTATAAATAAAAAAGCCCAGGTAGCTCAATTGGTAGAGCGAAACTTTGAAGGTGTTTAGGTTATAAGTTCAAATCTTATCTTGGGCATTAACAAATAAGTTGTATGAGAGATTAGGATTTTTATGCTAATGAGTAATGAAACATACCTAGATAATATCTACATTTTTTTTTTGGTTTTTTGTTAAACTACAACTTATATTATCCCCCCCAGCAGGCTTGCTGAGGGGGAAGGGTTTAATTTAACCTATAATGTATCACTAAAGCTAATGAAAGTTGTTAATAAGCTAATATATTGAGTATGCTATTTATACTATTCGGTAACAGTAATTAGCTGTACACACAAAAGCTAGTAGGTTATAATAAAAAATAGCTACGTAAGATAAAATTACTGTAAGAAATAAGAAAAGAGTGGTTTAACAAAGTTTCTGTACATATAGTTGATAGCTATTATTTTTAACGCTTTGTTTTATCTAATGGCTAATGGTACATTAAAGAAACCTTGTTAGGCATACATACTTTATGATAAATTAATTAACATAGTGAGTATGAAAATTAAAAAAAAATGGGTATGCTGAAATTGGTAGACAGGCCCCGCTTAGGACGGGGTGAAATTAATTCATATAAGTTCGAGTCTTATTACCCATATCTTTTATAGAAAGTTTAGTTTTATATTTAGTTAATAAACTACACTAAACCTTATATATTAACATTGTATTAAGAATTATAGTATGTTAGTTGTAAACAATTTATAGACGTTAAATTCCACATAAATTTTTAAATATGTAGTTGACTAACGGTAAGTCATAAATTTTTGGTATTTACTTATGGGTGTTCGAATCACCCCTACATAAGATTTTTTTTTTCTGTTTTCTTTTTTTTTACATAGAAATTTAGTTATTAATAAATTAACAGAGATTTTTTTTTTTAGATTAACATAGAAATATATAGATTAAAAATTAAAGGTGGATATAGTTCAATTGGTAGAACAACTGTATGTGGAACAGTAAGTTCCCTGTTCAATTCAGGGTATCCTCCCTCAAATAGGGATTAGTATTTGTTCATTAGTTTAAATTTAAACAGGCTTCCCCCCAGCAAGCTTGCTGGGGGGGCTAAAAGGAATAGTATTAAGTTTATCCTCTATAGAAGAAATACGCTATTAGCTAAATGCGAATGTTAAATTTAAATATATTGCCTAGGTAGAAGACAAGAACAAATTAATGTAAAGGCATTTTAAAGCATTGTTTTTTTTTCAACAGAGGTAGGACATAATTTATTTTTTCTGATTGGCCAAAGCCCTTATTTAACCCCCCCAGCAAGCTTGCTGGGGGGGAAGGATTTCTGATTTATGATCTCTATTTCTTATTTCTATGTCTGATCTAGAAATAATATTCCTATATCCCTGTAGTGTTAGTAGCTATACAAATTATGTTTATGGTTTAATTAGTTTTATGTTATTTTTGTCGTACTTCTACATATTAGGATTTATACAATCATAATTATATTATTTATGATATAAACATATGTATAAGTAAGTATCTACCCTTTGGGTGGAGAAATACATGACTATACATTAAACATATAAAAGAAAAATTAAACAAAGGGCTTTTGTATATAAGCAGTAAACCCTATTGTGTTTGTAGGTATATCCTACAATTATTAGTTTATATGCTATATAAGCCAGGATAGTTCAATTGGTAGAACATTAATTTCATGCATTAATAGTGGGAATTCAAATTTCTCTCCTGGCTAAACATGATCATTTTAACACTACTTTTATTATTATTATCTAATTCAATCACTTTAAGACGGGATAAATCCATTTTGTACTCTAGAGTAACTATTACTATTTTAGTTATATCTAGCTTAATACCTGAGGGCCAAAATAACACTAATAGTGTAAATGCCCTAGATATTCAAAATAATGTAGCAGTTGGTCAAAATGATCAGTTAATAAAAATAGAAGATTTTCAACAAGTTTCTAACTATGAAACTTTAATACATAAGATTAAATCACAGAAAAGATCAAGATTATTAAAAACTATTTTTGTATTTAAAAGTTATAAATAATGTAATTATCACTATTTAATATATTTTTAAATTTTGTAAAATAACTGTTAGATTACAGTTAACTTGTTATAAAAATCTCTCCCCTCCCTTTAAGGGGGGAGAGATTTTCTACCTGCACCTGATAAAACCACCTAGAGTATTTAGAAGTTTTGATATTAAATTATTTAGTGAAGCTAAGTTTGAGTCTTAGATAAGCATTTAAAAATTTATTAGAACACAGATATTAATTTATAATTTTATACAATGAATTTATCACTAATTTTATTTACCATTGGAATTTTAGGTTTTGTTTTAAATAGAAAAAACATTATATTAATGCTTATTTCAATAGAAATAATGCTATTAGCTATTACATTTTTAATATTGGTTAGTTCACTTAGCTTTGATGATATTTTAGGTCAAACATATGCTATTTATATAATTGCTATAGCTGGAGCAGAATCCGCTATAGGTTTAGGTATTTTAGTAGCTTTTTATAGATTAAGCCCTTCTCTAAATTTATCCTGTCTATCCCGTGGCCATACAACTTATTCTAAAAACGTAAACAAGTTTAGCTCTAAAAGAATAGCAAGGTGTTATTCTACAATGGCTAAGAATAACGATACTACTAACCAATCTAGAAATTATTCAATTGATCCTTGATTTATTACTGGGCTTTTCGATGCTGAGAGTTCTTTTGTAGTTACAATTTTAAAAAACTCTAGGTACAAAACAGGATGGAACGTTCAAGCTAGAGTTCAAATAAAAATGCATGAAAAGGATAGAGTTTTAATCCAGTCAATTCAAGAATTTTTCGGAGGTATAGGTTAAGCTAAGTAGTTTATAGTTGGTGAGCAAGGTGAGAAGTCTACTTTTTCTGTGTAAAAAAAAATTAACATTTAAGGGGGTGTGCAGTTTATGTCTCATAATCCATTATATAACTATTATGACTGCTAATGCTATTGTAATAATATTATTTACCATGGAAAAACCTATAAATAAGTAGTAATGTGTAGGAAACACATGTTTATGTGCCTATACATTAAACTATACTAGAAAAAAATATATAACAATCGGTATTTTTTTTTCACTTCTAGAACAGATATTAATTTATAATTTTATACAATGAATTTATCACTAATTTTATTTACCATTGGAATTTTAGGTTTTGTTTTAAATAGAAAAAACATTATATTAATGCTTATTTCAATAGAAATAATGCTATTAGCTATTACATTTTTAATATTGGTTAGTTCACTTAGCTTTGATGATATTTTAGGTCAAACATATGCTATTTACATAATTGCTATAGCTGGAGCAGAATCCGCTATAGGTTTAGGTATTTTAGTAGCTTTTTATAGATTAAACTCCTCCTTTAAATCATATCCTTATTTTATAGCTCCATATAAAAATATATATCCTTATCCTAAAGTCAGATTTTTTTCTACAAATGCTAAACAAATGCGTAATAATAATACAATTTCTCTGGCAAAGAAATTAGATTCTTCATTTATCACAGGTTTAATTGATGCAGAGGGTTCTTTTGTTGTAACTATATTGAAAAATACTAGATATCGTCTAGGATGAGTTATACAAGCTAGATTTCAATTTAAACTGCATGAAAAAGACAGATATTTGGTATTAGCAATCCAAGACTTTTTTAATAATATAGGTTATATATCTAATATTAATAAACGAAATTCAGTTGAATTTAGAGTTACTAATATTAAAGATTTATATATAATTATCTCGCATCTTGAATCTAATCCTCTTCTAACAAATAAGTGTGCTGATTTTTTATTATTTAAAGAAATATATTCTATTATTCTTGAAAATAAACATTACACCCCTGAAGGGTTGCAAAAAATTATTAATAATAAAGCAGTTATGAATTGAGGTTTATCTGAAAATTTAAAAGAAAGTTTTACCTTAACATTACAAATACCAAGGCCTTTAGTGACTAGTGATATAAATAATATAAGACCTGAATGAGTAGCTGGTTTTTGTACGGGAGAATCTAATTTTTCTATTTTTATAACAGGTAAATATGCTTCAGTTCGTTTTTCTGTAAGTCAGGATATAAGAGATGCTTTATTATTAGAAAATTTAGGTATTTACTTAAGTTGTGGTAAAATAAATAAATATAAAAATCGGGACGTTTGTGAGTTAGTTGTGGCAAAAATAGATGATATAGTTATGAAGATTATACCTTTTTTTGAAAAATATCCAATTAAAGGTTCTAAATATAATAACTATATTTATTTTAAAGAAGCTGCCTTTATCATTAAAAATAAAGAGCATCTTACAAACAAAGGTATGGATAGAATAAAAGAGCTAAAAGCTATAATTAATAAGGAATAATTTAAAGTTTTGATCTAGATAGATAAAGTGAACCTTTATCTAGTTATAGTTCTACCTATAGCTAAACTTTCAAAATGCGGGAAAGCCTTAAAGACAAATATACCAAATTAACATGGTAACATATTTAATGGCATAGGTAATGACTCATGGTATGGTAAAAACTATTTGTATATGTAGGTAATCCGCAGCCAAGCACCTAATAATAAAGGTGTGCAGCTCATCGACTAAATGGAAGTGGGTTTATTTAAAATAAGCTTAAGATATAGTCAGTTTCAATATGAAAGTATTGGAGTAAAACGAAGAGGAAGTATTAGTATTGAATTTAAATAATGTATCTAGCTATAATAATCTTACCACTATTAGGATCAATAGCTTCTGGGTTTTTTGGTAGAAAAATCGGAGTTACTGGAGCCCAAATAATTACTTGTACAGCAGTTGTATTAACAACCGTATTGGCTGTAGTTGCTTTTTTTGAAGTTGGATTAAATAATATACCTGTTTCAATAGAGGTGTTTAGATGAATAGATTCTGAATCACTAAATGTATGATGAGGATTTCATTTTGACTCGTTGACGGTGTCTATGTTAATACCTGTACTAATAGTTTCTTCTTTAGTACATGTGTATTCAATAGGTTATATGAGTCATGACCCGCACAATCAAAGGTTCTTTAGTTATTTAAGCTTATTCACATTTATGATGGTAATTTTAGTTACAGCAAATAATTACTTACTTATGTTTGTAGGCTGAGAGGGTGTAGGGGTTTGTTCATATCTTTTAGTATGTTTCTGATTTACTAGAATAGCAGCAAATCAAAGTTCTCTTTCGGCATTTTTAACAAATAGAGTGGGTGATTGTTTCTTAACTATAGGTATGTTCGCCATACTATGATCATTTGGTAATTTAGATTATGCTACTGTATTTTCTCTAGCTCCTTACATGAATGAAAATGTTGTAACTATTATTGGTATATGCCTATTAATAGGAGCAATGGCTAAAAGTTCTCAAGTCGGACTTCATGTTTGGCTTCCTATGGCGATACCCTTACAAAAGTCGCAGATGGTAAATAACATGTAATTATTTTAAATAGTTATAAATGAATTTTACCATAGAACCATACTATAAATATAGTAAGGATTAAACCTAATATATTTGATATGTATGGAGATTCCAGACACTTCTGGACTTAAAAGCTACTGAGGTGAAAACGGTTAAATATGTTACATAAAGACCGTCGGTATTTTAATATATCGCGACAGACTGGGTCATCACGGGGTGTCTGAAATGATGCTGAATGTACAGTCGGAAGCTCCACCCGTCCCGGGTGGGTTATCGGAGTAAAGTTAATAGAAAGATACTACTCTTATACACCGTGAGCTTCGGGAAGGTTTAATAAAAATATATCACATATATTTAATAATTTCTTTTTTATTTATTTCAGGTTTAATTATCAATACTTATACTAAAAATGTTCATTCTACATCAAAAAGAAGTTTACATAACCCTAGTTCTAAAAAACCCCTTATATGGGTCTATGATATAAGAGACTTATCATTAATAATGGGAGCTCCTTTCAAAACCAAAACTGAGTGTGCGAATACTTTGCAAATTAATCGTAGTACTGTGGCAGCTTATTTAGATGCTGATAAGTTATTATACAACAAATGAATAATCAGTTCTATTAGTTTAAGCAAAGAAGAATTATCCACATGAGTTATTCCAACCAGAATTTGGGAAATAGTTACTGGAGAGTTATTAGGAGATGGTTATTTGAACTATGATCCAATTTTTTTTTAAAAAAAAAAAAAATGGGCTCCACAGATAAATGCTAGATTAGAATTTACATTTTCATCTAAAATATTGCATTATGTTAAATATTTGAAATATAATGCTTTAGCTTTTATTTGTACTGAATCTGAAGCTACGCCTTGACCAAATAGTAAGACAACTGGGAAAGAAGCCACACAATATTGATTTTCTACTAAACGTTTAGCTAGTCTTACTCAGTTATATGATACATGATACCAAGAAGTAAATGGTAAATATATAAAAATTTTACCTTTAAATATAGAAGAGTTACTAACTCCTCTTGCTTTAGGGAAAGGCGATAAAAAAATTGGAAATAAAGATAATTTATTTTCTATTTCGGTTGTTGCTTGTTTTTCATGTATAACAAGAAAAAACCTAAGTTTTCTAAAACCTTCTGCTGGACCCACTAGGGTTGTTTCTTTGGTCTTCCCTGGTTCTAGCGGATTGAATCATTCATAAACATATTCTACTAGCAAGCTTTCGCCTTAGCGGCTGTTGAGGTAAAGATTTTAATATAGTCTATTAACCTTAAGGTAATTATGGTGTTTATAAAAAGTGTATGGTGATAATTTATCATTATATGCGCTACAGAGGTATTTAAATTGTTTTTTTAATAATGTTATTTTTATCTTATTTATTTTCTCTCCCCTCTCTATCTTTATTACTTAAAATTGAACGTTCAGGTTCAAACCAAACTAGTGCCAGTTTTTCTCCTTTATGAACGCTAAAAAGGCCTTTATTGGTGACTAGCTCGTCCTTCGTAGCGGAGCGCTATATTCATAATGTTGCTGATGGAAAGCCTAATTCACTTAGTTCAGGTTTTCCGGCGATTAAATATGACAATGCTGATATTCAGAAATTACAAGCTATAAAGGAAAATAGAGGTAAATCAGGTGTTTATAGATGAACAAATAAAGTAAATGGTAAAAGTTACGTAGGTAGTAGTATTAATTTAGTGAAAAGGTTTACAAATTACTATAGTTTTAACTATATAAGTAAAAGTAAAATGTCAATCAGTAAAGCTCTTATTAAATATGGATACTCAAATTTTACATTAGAAATATTAGAATATTGTGACCCCTCTAATGCAATATCAAGAGAACAATATTATATTGATTTTTTAAAACCTGAATATAATATTTTAAAAATAGCTGGCTCAAGTTTAGGTTATACTCACACTGAAGAGACTCTAGCTAAATTCAAAGCTCGATCTCTTACTCCTGAACAAAAAGCTAATAATTTAGAACATTTAAAAATTCATAATTCAAGTACAGAACAGAGAGAGAAATCTAGAGAACGTTTATTGGAGTATAATAAGTCAAAAGGTCAAGTAGTAGAAGTTTTGGATACTATTAGTAATGAAACTACATTATACTCTACTATTCTACAAGCTGCAGAAGCTATAGGATGTGTGCATGGTACTATCCTTTTAGCTGATAAAGCATTTAAAGAAAAAGGAGTCTCTAGACTTCTAAAGAAAAGATATGTGGTCAAAATTTTAAAGGATTAATGAAAGATTGTGTAGTGTAGTATTACTCATGGGAGATGGTTACTTTGCAGATGGTTCTGTAAAAATATGTACAGATAATTTCACTAAACAAGAAGTTTTAATCTTAACCAAAGTTTTAGGTGATAAATTTGGTATAAAAGCTACGGTTAATAAACGTAGCAATGCAAATGGTAACGTGGTTTGAAGAATTAGTGTAAGTAGATTAAGTATGGAAAAATTAAAAATATTAGTAGGTCCATATTTAATACCTGAAATGTTATATAAAATAGGTATAAAAAAATAGAATAACTGGTGTTTAGGGCTTTCCTTAAACTTCACTATATGCTGGAACATCCTAGATAAATAGGACAACCATCAGGAAACCAACAAATATCTTGGCTCGGCTCTTTTAAATTAAGAAAACTAAGGTGTTTTAGTAGGATCCTCAGAGACTAAACGTGAAGCGTTTATATTAATAGGTTTATATAATCTGAATGGAAGGTTGATGTAATCAAGCTTTCCTTAAACTTCATCATACCTATTAAAAGATATAGTAAAAACCTTAACAGATAAGATAAGATAAAATAATATAAATAAAGATATAGTCCGAACAGTTATGTAAGTAACTGAGTGTTTTTAGTTTATACTAAAAATAAACAAATTTGCCTACTCCTGTTTCTGCGTTAATACATGCTGCCACTATGGTTACGGCGGGTGTATACCTGTTAATGCGTTCATCTCCTTTAATAGAATATAGTTCAACAGTACTAATGCTATGTTTATGATTAGGTGCTATTACTACTGTATTTAGCTCTCTAATTGGTTTATTCCAACAAGATATTAAAAAAGTTATAGCTTATTCTACTATGAGCCAACTTGGAATGATGGTTATAGCTGTAGGTTTATCTAGTTATAACATAGCTTTATTCCATTTAGTTAATCACGCCTTTGCATATAGAGGGCGTGTTAAACCCATCTATTTGCCGGAAAGCCCCTCTACGTAGACCCATCTTGTGAAAGATGGAATAACATAAATACTTTGATACTTAAACATGAATTAACCTAAGTTATATTTAATCTATTGTAACACAAGGTATAATTCCTCTGATCAGAGGCCACCACTTCTTCGCAAAAAAAGATGAGGACGCGGTGGTATGTGGTGTGTTAAGTCTACAAGGATTGGGTAATCAGCAGGAAACCAACGTTGTTTTATTAATAACTAGTAGGATCCTCAACGATCACACGAAGGGGGTAGCGTTAATTTTTAACGCTACTATAATATGATCTACTCACCATGGAAATATGATGTTAATACGAGGTTTATACGTTAACAAAGCGCAATTTCGTGATTAACACGATAATAAAAATAAATAATTTCTTAGGTGGATTAAATAAATACTTGGGTTTAAGCAAAGGTTTAAAGGCTGTTTCAGTGTACGGTGATGGTCTGTCGGGGAACCCTAGCACTTTACTGTGCAATAGTTTAAATCGAGCGGGTTCATCCAATTTGTTTTGTTTTGGTGTACGTTGAGGCGATTCACTAAAGCCAAACAAAGGAGCACTTATACGGTGTTTACACACACGCAAAGCAGCTTTTATTCCAAGAGTTCCCCTACAAGAAGAGGAAACAAATCTTCATTCTTCATTCTCGACTATACTTAAAAATAAAACTAGAGGTGGTTTATTACTAAGTAAAGTTATATACCATATCTCGGAGCAGAATAGTTTGGGTTTACCTTTGTTTTTAACAGCTAAAGGTATAAAAGCATCACACGCTTTAATAGATATGCTTAATTTATTACCTGTCGATTGTGCTTCTAAATTCAAAGGTGATAATCTTTTGTTTCAGTTTTTAAGTGAAAACTACAACCAAACTTACAGATATAACATGGAATTAAATTTAAAAGAACTTAACCCGTACTGTGTTTATTCTTTACCTATAGGTAAACAAAAAGTAATAGATGGCGATTGTACTGGTATTTACTGTTTTAAACATGTTGATTTGGGTTATTGTAGTATAGGTTCTGCTTTGTCTTGCCGAAACCGGCTAAATGAACACATGTCTAGTATAATGGGGCATCGTCCTCAAACATTTTTCCACCAATGGGTTTCGGACAATGGTGGTATTGCACCTATACGTTGAGCACCCATTATCACATTTAACAATATTGTACAAGAATGATATAATCTTAATTATGATAGTCCTTTAAGTGTAGGTGGTGCTAATATATTACAAGGTTTTGGACAGTATTCTATTAGATTGTTAGAGCAAAGTGTATACACAAATTATAGACCATACTTAAATGGTAAGAGTGATACTAAAGACATAATATTCTACAATTTTTCATTTAAACCTAGCGATATGGGGTTAAGTTTAGCTAATATACGTAAATATCAAGCCTGGTTTGATAAAGATATGACTATATTAATAGCGGAGTCTAGTTCTTATAATTCTTTAGCTAACATTTTAAACATATCTGTAGGTACGGTTAGAAATAATATGAATTGACATCAAGGGGTAAGTGTTGCATATAATGGTAAAATCACTACTGTATATTTAAAAGAAAAAGGTACACCTTTTAGGACTGAAAACATAAGTTCTCAATTATCCGTTAAAAAGCTTTATCCTTTAGTTGAACTTAAAAATAGAACATTGTACGATTTAATCCCAGGTAAAATACATGTCATATCTGTGGATACTTTAGAAGATTTTGCTACTTTCACTAGCCAACGTGAACTGTGAAAATCATTAAACCCTAGTAGCTTAAAAGAGTATGATAACCTGACTGCGACAAAGCAACATCAGTTTAACGATAACCGGGTAGGTAAATACTTCAATGTCGCTAAACCGGGAGGTATACCAACTGAATCAGGTAATTTTTATTTTTGTAAACATCCTGATTATTTACCTGGTTTAGCTAAAACAGCTTCTGGGTTTTTTGCTGTAAACACACTAACAGGTGTGGCTACATACTATCTAAATAATTCTCAGGCTGGAAATCGAGGTACGGTTAGAAAAAACCGAGTTGACAATACTGTTACAAAGACCGGGTTTCGGTATATAGATAAGGATATATTTATTAAACACTACCCCGACGCTGTAGCTGAAAAACATTCAACGTATAATTTAACCCCAGAAGAACTTAAGAGTTTACCTGACAATCCTTAAGATTAATCCCCTAATTATTATTTTTATTATTTTGCCTTTTGCTTGTGTTAGCTTTAGCTTTTAGGTGGCTTAAATTTAAACCTCGGCGGAGCCGTGTCTATAAAGCACTATTATTCTTAGGAGCCGGAGCAGTAATCCATGCTGTAGCTGATAACCAGGACTTTAGAAGATATGGAGGATTAAGACCATTTTTACCTTTAACTTATTCAGTAATGTTAATAGCAAGTCTTAGTTTAGTAGCATTTCCATTTATGACTGGGTTCTATTCAAAAGATTTTATCCTAGAGTCTGCATATGGTCAATACTACTTTTCTAGTACTGTTGTATATATTATAGCTACTATTGGAGCCATGTTTACTACGCTCTACAGTGTAAAAGTTTTATATCTTACTTTTATTACTAATCCAAATGGACCACTAGTAAATTATAGAAATGCTCATGAGGGTGATTTATTCATAAGTATTCCATTAATTATATTAGCTGTCTTTTCTATATTCTTTGGTTTTATAACAAAAGATATGTTTATAGGATTGGGTTCAGGATTTTTTGCAGATAATGCTTTATTTATACACCCTTGTCATGAAATAATGTTAGACACTGAATTTGGTGTACCAACTATATTTAAGCTATTACCTTTAATATTTACTATTTCATTAAGCGTAATTTCAATAGTGTTATCTGAATATTTATCTACAGTATTAATTTATTTTAAATTATCTAGAATTGGTTACAACATATTTAGTTTTTTCAATCAACGTTTCTTAATAGAACTATTTTATAATAAGTTCATTACAGGTATTATATTAAAACTAGGTGGTCAAACTACTAAAGTAATAGATAAGGGGTCAATTGAGTATATAGGGCCACATGGATTAGAGAAAGGGCTATTGAATATAAGTAATAATATAGCTAAATTAAATACTGGTATAATTACATCTTATGCCTTATATATTTTAGTAGGATTAATATTTTATATATTATTTAATGCATACATTCATTATTCAATTACCATGTTAATACTTTGTATATCTTTAGTATTTACTTTACGTAATCCAGGTAAAACACCTATATTTACTAGCTTGCCTTTACAGAGTTCAATTGATCCTGCCGGTATTGCGGCAAATTTACAACATATTGTCAACATGGCTGATTGTATACATCCGACATGAGACGCAATTACAGTAACAGCTCGAGAAGCTGCAAATGGAAATATCCCACTTTGCGATTTCAATCCCACAGTTCAAGGTGTACAACACCCAGTAGCCACTCAAGCAGGACAAGTATTTTATGCTTGTGCTACTACTACTGGTAATTGTCATGCTGTTATTTGCGATAACTGTAAAGAATGTTATTTTTTATTTATCTTACCTAGTGTTTTACCACGTTTAGAGGTAATTAAAAAAGTTTTAACTGTTTTTACTACAATATAAACTATACGCATTTACTAGCTTGCTTTTACAAGGTGCTGCTGTAAAGGCTAAATAACAGTTAGATTACTGTTAACTTGTTATTAAAATTAAAAAATAGTATAACAAATCCCTTTATTTTTTTATAATTAAGTAAGGGAAAATTGCCTTATAACTATAGTAAATGACTTTAGACGGCTTTGGCCGGCTTTGGCCGGCTTTGGCCGGCTTTGGCCGGCTTTGGCCAGTAATAATAGTTACTATATTTGTACAGCAATTTGGGAGAAGATTATATATTTGATTAAAGCCCACTAAAAAATAATATTATAATAATCCGATATATAATAAAAGGTATAACTTTTTATCCTTATCATATTAGTTTATATGCTATATAAGCCAGGATAGTTCAATTGGTAGAACATTAATTTCATGCATTAATAGTGGGAATTCAAATTTCTCTCCTGGCTAAACATGATCATTTTAACACTACTTTTATTATTATTATCTAATTCAATCACTTTAAGACGGGATAAATCCATTTTGTACTCTAGAGTAACTATTACTATTTTAGTTATATCTAGCTTAATAACATATGACAATTTAAATTTTTTATTTTTAAATAAAGGTATAGGAATATTTGGAGGTTTATTTCATACTACATGTACCACTAGTGTTTTTCATATATTTATTTTATCCATTAGTAGTGTAATATTATTATTAACTTCATTTTATCCTAGAAAAGTCTGATTAAAAGACTATAGCTCGTTAGATAAGATATTATTTTGTAAATTAATATATTATCAAACCGTAGTTATTAACAAAATGGGAGAACAATATAAGATTATAGAATACTCGCTTATTATATTGTTTATTGTAACGGGAGCTCTTTTTTTAATATCTACTAGTGATTTAGTATCTATATTTTTATCTATAGAATTACAGAGTTATGGACTATACTTGTTATCAACTATTTATAGAGATTCAGAGCCAGCTACATCAGGTGGTCTTATGTATTTTTTATTAGGTGCTGGGGGATTTAGGAAATCCCCTGTATTGTGCCTAAAACCATCAAACTCCGGAAACCTCCTAAAGCTTCTGGTACCAAGCTATAGCTGAAAAGCTATAAGTGGCTGAACTAATTACTCAGGTACGGTAACAAGTCAGAAGATGAGTGAAAACGAAATGGAAAATCGCGGATCTAAGTCAGTAATATTGAATAATATTGCTGTAAAAGAGCAACGAGTAGACGGTGGTTTACATGGTATTTCTATCTCATGTATAAGGTATACTCTAAAGGGTTTCGAAAGAAACTATCAAGTCAGAATCCTTTCTAACTCTATAAATAATCAAAGAATTTTCTACAGAACGATTTCGACTTACCAACCAGAACCAAATAGAGAACGATTTATTAATCCATTATGGCTTACAGGCTTTATTGATGGTGAAGGTTGTTTTCATACCAGTATTTATAAAAATAATAATAAAATAGGTTGAGCGGTAAAAATTGAATTTGAAATTAGATTGCATGTAAAGGATAAAGTTTTATTAGAAGAAATTCAAAACTATTTTCAAGTGGGTAACATCTTTATAAATTCAAGGCAAGGTGTTAGTTTTCGTATTCAATCACCTAAGGATTTAGCAAAAATTATTGATCTTTTAGATCTATATCCTCTGAGAACCCAAAAGCTATCCGACTACATACTTTTTAAGGAGGTTTTTAATCTAATTTTAAATAAACAACATTTAACTCTCTCAGGTTTACATAAAATTGTCGCAATTAAAGCTTCAATGAACTTAGGTTTATCTGAGAGTCTGCAAGCTGCTTTCCCATATGTTATTCCAAGGATTCGACCTTTAGCTAATAATCCTTCCATAATAGATCCGGAATGGTTAACAGGATTTGCTGCAGCTGAAGGTTGTTTTTTCGTTCATATTTTTAAATCTCCAACCCATAAACTGAAGGAAGGTGTACAATTAGAATTTAATCTTACTCAACATAATAGAGATGAACTTTTAATGAAAAGCTTGATCGAGTTTTTCAATTGTGGAAATCTTCAGATGTCTAAAAATGCGTGTATGTACAGAGTAACTAATATACCAGATATAGCTGAAAAGATTATGCCGTTATTTGAAAAATATCCGATCTACGGAGCAAAATCTAAAGATTTTGCTGATTTCTACAAAGTATTAGAGATGGTTAAATTAAAAAAACATCTAACTAAGGAGGGGTTAGAGCAAATTCGTATAATTAAAGCTGGAATGAATACTGGTAGATCGGAAATGCCTACATAAACAGCTTGTTGGTATGCGTAGAAATATCAAATTTGCTTAATTTATAGATAAGATAAATCTGATGGCCTTGGGTTTATCTTCATGTTTCATACTTTTAAGTACAAGCTTATTGTATGCCAATTCAGGTACTACTAATTTAGACAGTTTATACATAATTACTAGTATATCTAACGTAAGTAAAGATAACTTAACAAGTTTACTTTATTGATATGAATCTTATTATATCCACATAAGTTTATTATTTATGTCTATAGGATTTTTATTTAAAGTTTCAGCTGCACCATTCCATTTTTGAAGCCCTGACGTTTACGATGCTATACCCACTATAGTTACAACTTTTGTGGCTATTGTATCAAAAATATCTATTTTTATATTTTTATTGGAATTAGTGCATTATACTAGTAAATCTTTTGACAATGATTTCTCGTGAACAATGAGCTTATTGTTTAGCTCACTTTTATCTTTAATAATAGGAACAATTGTAGGTTTAACACAAAAAAGAATTAAAAGATTATTTGCTTTTAGTACTATATCCCACGTAGGGTTTATACTATTAGCTTTAAGTATACATAGTGTAGAATCTACACAAGCGTTTTTATTTTATTTAATGCAATATTCCATATCTAATTTAAACGCTTTTATACTGATTATTGCCATAGGTTACTCATTATACTGTTATGTATATAAAGTTGAGGATAGTGGTACTAAAAGTATTAATGGTAACGAACAGGGAGAAGAAATAACTAATAAAAATATATTAAACCTAAATGCTAATAATGGAGAAATATATGAGGAAAAAAGTGTAAATGAAAACAATAAAGAAAAAGATAATTTACAAGATCTAAATAATTCTCCTATTCAACTAATTGATCAGTTAAAAGGTTATTATTATATAAATCCGTTACTAGCAGTAAGTTTAGCCATCACTTTATTTTCTTTTGCAGGAGTACCACCTTTAATGGGATTTTTTGGTAAAATGATGATTTTAAGTGCAGCAATTGATAATGGTTATATTTTTATGTCGTTAGTTGCAATAATAACAAGTGTTATTAGTGCTGTTTATTATTTAGTTATTGTAAAACAAATCTTTTTTTATAAACCTGATTATATTATAAATCCTGAATTAAAGGATTTTAATGCAGAGGGTATAATCATAGAAAAAACAGGCGGTGTTATTAAAAAAGTGAATATAAAAATTAATAATATTGTTATATCTAGCTCGTTAAGCTTAGCTATATCAATTATTACATTTATAATATCATTGTTTATTTTTGCACCTCAACACTGATTAAATTTAGCTAACATACTAGCATTAATATTATTCAACATTTAAATGACAACAACTACCTTTTTTATTATATTTATACCTATACTATCTATTCTACTATTATCAGTTAATCTACTATTAGCACCTCATAACCCTTACCAAGAAAAAGACTCAGTTTTTGAATGCGGATTCCACAGTTTTTTAGGTCAAAACAGAACTCAATTCAATATATCATTTTTTATATTTGGACTGTTGTTTTTACTTTTTGACCTAGAAATATTACTAGTCTATCCTTACAGCGTTAGTAGTTACACAAACGATATTTATGGTTTAATTATTATGATGTTGTTTTTCGTACTTCTAACTTTAGGATTTATCTTTGAATTGGGTAAAAATGCACTAACTATTGATAGTAAGCAAACATCTATCTCTAATAGTAAAAATACACCCTATATATTTGCATTTACGGGTACTTTATTACAAAGTGTAATACCTTTTAATTCCATTTTTTCTATCGCCTCCCTAAGGGTAGCGCAAAAAAAAATGGGTTCTTCTACTCAACGTAGATCTTATAGTACTGGTTTACCTAGAATATATCCTATAAAAGTTTATGATAATGCAGATGTTGATAAATCTTTAATTTTTAGCAAGAACACAAACAAATCAGGAATTTACCGCTGAGTTAATACTAATAATAATCAAAGCTATGTAGGTTCTTCTGTTGACTTAAGAGTGAGATTATTAAAAAGTCATCCCCTTTTAAGATTAGCTAATTCTTATCTAGTGGATTCACCACAACCTATAAACTTAAGCTACTTATGAAACTTTGGTTCTTTATTAGCTTTTTGTTTAGTTATACAAAGAATTACAGGTGTAACTTTAGCAATGCACTACAATCCTAGTGTAACAGAAGCATTTAACAGTGTATACAGTTTGGATGCTAACTTTATTATGTGTGATGCACCTAGAGCTTGAGGACTTTACTTCCAAGATAGTGCTAGTCCACAAATGGAAGCGCTAGTTAAATTATATGGTGATATTATGTTTTACTTGGAGGCTATTGGATTTACTGCGACATCAATAATAGGAACTATAGAGCCAGGTATAGATATTGATTTAGGTAATCAAGTGTCTCTATATGCAGCAATATTCTTATTATTATTAGTATCAGAACTATTTAGGCGAATACATAAGCCTAAACTTCACATGAAATGTGAGGTAGTAATGGTAAAAGATGGTGATACAAGTAAACTTTGTCTTATTGATCTTAATGATCAATGTGGGCATAATCTATGACTATACTACCATCTTAGTAGTGATGTAACAAGACACTCTGTTAGATGAAATGGTAAAACATGGCATGCTGTGATGAGTAAGACATTTCCTCCTGCTATGAGTCCTAATGGACTCTCTCCAATAGTACATGATTATTTGTATTCACGGTTCGTTAATAATGATAGTATAGATTTATATGCGCCTATTTTAGAGGTTGTGTTTCCAGGGCCTAATATGGTGCAATATGGGTTATTATGTCAGGATTATGATGTGAAAACATTTAATGGCTTACATAATCACCGAACAGAGTTTTTACCTATGGATCTCATACTGGGTACTGTTGACACAGGATATACTATCTTACCCCTTAAACTATATAAATGAACTATGCAAATAGAACAGGGTAATGTTCTTAGCAATTGCTAGTTAGTTATATCTCAGTAGGTGTCTATGGATGAACTGGCCGTACAAAAACAGAAATATTTAAGTCTGTTGATATAGATCTTGTAGATTTATTAGTATGGTAATGGTTAAAAACTAAAGACTATCAACATATTAGGTCCAGGTTATGGTGGAAAAACCTATGTATAAATAAGTAGTAATGTATGGGAAATATATGCTTATATGCCTATCCATTAAACATATAAAAGATAAAAGAAAATAAAATTTATAAATAGTTTTTTGCTGTTCACTTACATTAAGTTAATTTAGCTTTGATAGTATATTTAATCCACCCTACGGGTAGTAATATTTTAGTAATGGCTGAAGTATAATATATAATAGTTTAAGTATATTAGTAGCTTTTATATAAAAATTATAGCAATAGAATTAAAACTAATCTAGTTACAATAATATTCCTAGCTTTTATATAAGAACTATAGCAATAAAATTAAAAGTAGTGTATATACTTACAATAATATTCATAATTATAGTGTAATTTGCTAGCTATAGTGTGTTTTGTGAACAGGTATTAAATTAAAAAAGATAATAAAATAAAAATATAAATAAATGAGATTATTAAAAAGTCATCCCCTTTTAAGATTAGCTAATTCTTATCTAGTGGATTCACCACAACCTATAAACTTAAGCTACTTATGAAACTTTGGTTCTTTATTAGCCTTTTGTTTAGTTATACAAATAATTACAGGTGTAACTTTAGCAATGCACTACAATCCTAGTGTAACAGAAGCATTTAACAGTGTAGAGCATATTATGAGAGATGTTAATAATGGATGATTAATACGTTATTTACATTCTAATACAGCTTCATTCTTTTTCTTCATAGTTTACCTACACATAGGTAGAGGTATGTATTATGGATCATATAGAGCACCAAGAACTCTAGTATGAACTATTGGTACTGTTATATTTATTTTAATGATGGCTACAGCTTTCCTGGGTTTGTTACATAGCCCAAAATGATTTAAATTAAACAGTAACAACAATAACAACAATATATTTAGCGGTATAAACCACAACAGCAATAATACAAACAAATTTAACTCTTATTATACTAGACCTCATATATTTGCAGGTGTAAAACAATCAAATACAATACGTAGAAGATATTTTTCTGAAACATCACCATGTAAGCAAAATAGTGAAGAATTGACGAGATTTATAACCGAAAAAAACCTTAATCCCGTTTTTATTTATGAAAATCTATCAGATAGTACTGTTAAATCTAGAGTTTTAAATGATACTCGGAATCTTAGTGGTATTTATTTAATCTTAAATAAAGTTACTTTGGACTATTATATAGGATCAGCTTCTACTGGTAGATTTCATGCTAGATTTTCTAATCACTTATTTAATTTTAATGGTAGTAAAGTAGTGAAAAATGCAGTAAAAAAATACGGTTTATCTTCCTTTGCATTTATGGTTTTAGAATTGTTTCCTGATATAGTAAACAAAGAAAACAATAAAAAATTATTAGATTTAGAAGACTTTTACTTAAAATCTTTATTACCAAACTATAACATATTAACTGAAGCTGGTTCAAGTTTTGGTTATAAACATAGTGAAATAACTAGAATAACCATGAAGGCTAATTACAGTGAAGAGCGTAGAATGTTTATAGGTAATTTAAATAAAGGTAAAAGCTTATCTCCTAATACTATAGAATTAATTAGAAAAGCGGCTTTAAACCGAACAAAACCTATTTACTCTGAACAAGCTATTACTAATATGAAAAAAAGTTCTAAAGCTATACTAGTATATAACTTGGATTACACAGTGTTTGGTGAATTTCCTAGTATGATAGAAGCCTCTAAATCTCTGGGTTGTGATCAAAAAACCATAAGACGGGCTTTACAAAGCCCTAAAAAGATATTAAGGAGACGTTGGATAGTTAAATATATATAACTAGTCCTTATGTATTTAGGCACTATTTGTTAAATTATTAAAATTGGTTTATAATAAACCCCCATATTATTATTATTATTGTTTGATATAAATTATTGTTATTATTGTTTAATATTAATCATAGTCCCGCAAGTTAAATTTTTTATGCAATCTATAGAGAAAAATAAAAAGTAAAGTGGAATATCCCGACGGGGATATTGAAGAATCCTATTTTGACTTACGTTGTTACACATCATGCTACACAAGCTAAGTGTAGAGGTGTCATAGTCAAGACTAAAAAGGATTTCTTTGGCAATGTTAGTGGAGTCCGCAACAGGCTAATAAATTTCTATTGACTTGCTTTGTGTTATAAAACACGTTATGATATGGTGATGAACTGTGCAAAGCAATAGGATTTTTTTTTTGCTAAGCGGCACGATCAAAGAATTTTTAATTCTACTCGACTTAAAGACTAAGGGTTAAAGATAAATAGGATTAAAGATTAGAGATCGTCGGTTATCTATATAATCGCGACAGACTGGGTCACTAATGGGTGTCTGAGATGATGCTTAATGCACAGTCGGAATTTTTAGTTTTAGTTATATGTCATACTTGGCTGATTTGGAGTAAGTTATGGCATGGCTAGAACTAATATAATACACGAATTCAAAGTTATTATAGCTTTTTATAAACGTCTTTTAGTTTATATTAAGTAAATATGTATGTATTGCCCTATGGACAGATGAGCCTGTGAGGTGCTACAGTTAAGCAAGTAATAGCTGTAGAAAAATATCACTATATGCTGGAAAGCCCTTACAATAAAAATACTCGAACGGTAAAATAGTGTAGGGTAATCAGCAGGAAACCTACGGATAACTTTTATCCTGGCATCCTCAGAGACTATACGTGATACATCTCCTTTCTTATTTTTGTTGCTGCTTTATACTAAAAAGGTGACAAGGTTAGTAGGCTGTAAATAAGGAGGGAGTAAAGATATAGTCCGATTTAAAGAAATTTAATGTAACCATATCTTAAAGATATGGATAATCCTGTGTAAAATTTTATGATTCCCACTATTACAGCGTCCATTATTACCCTGTATAAATTTGTATACTTTTTAGGACGCTTGTGGGACAGGGTTGATATAAAAGGTTTAAGTATTACTTGTTTAATTGTTCCATATATTTTTTTATCTAAGTCCTTATTAGAAACAGTAGAAGAGACTGTAATTTTACCCTGCGTAGCGGAGGAAAAATTTGAACTAGATAATATTAATAAGAAAGGTTCCCATCCAGTATTATATAAACTTAAACCTTCAATAAATTTTGAATTTATTGAATGATTTGTGGGTATAAGTGAAGCAGAATCTAATTTTTTATGCCGAGCGCGTAAAAATGAAGGAGTAGTAGTTGGATTTGAGTTCGTGTTTAAAATTACGTTGCATATAGATGATAGAAATGCTTTAGAACACACTGCACTCTTTCCTCTGTTTTACATAGGCCTACAAACATTTTATTTTAACCCTGTTATTGGATCAATTTACACTAGGATTACCTAGTCGACGTATTACTTCTTACTTGTGTGAAAGAGACCTTCATACTCTCTCAGTAGAGAGTGTCTCTTCAGAGGCCAGAATATCTTCACCGGAAGCGAATGAAGACGGTTGTAACGTGGTTCTAGGCAGAATTAACCCTTATTATATAAGTGGGTTTATGGATGCGGAAGGTTGTTTTTCTGTTTTATGTACTAGAAGTAAAAAAATGAAATTGGGTTGAAGATTACTTGTTAGTCTTCAAATCCACTCTCATAAAAGAGATTTAGAACTTTTAATAAAGATCAGAGAAGCTTTAGGTGGAGTAGGACATATATACGAGCATGGTAGTGATAGCTGCATGTACAGAGTAGATTCTTTATCAGATTTAGCCTATTCAATAATACCGCATTTGGATAAATATCCGTTATTAACCAGAAAACGAGCAGACTATGAGCTTTTTAAACAGGTTGTCCTAATTATGAATAATAAGGAGCATCTTACTGAGGAAGGTTTTAAGAGAGTTTTATCTATTAAGGCCTCTATGCGTAATGGTTTAACAGATGCTCTAGCTGAAACTTTTCCAAATATTATACCAGTAGCTAACCCAGTGGTGGAAATACCTAATGCCCAATCTATTAATCCTAATTGACTTGTTGGTTTCACTGAGGGTGAAGGTTGTTTTATAATACATGTTCAAAAACATTCTACACTTATATCGGAAAAAGCAGTAAGATTAAATTTTCAAATTACTCGTGATGAAAGAGATAAAGAACTTTTAAACTCGATAATTTTATATCTTAATTGTGGTACGTTAAAAACTTCTAATAATTGTAAAGTAGTAACTGTTACAAGATTTGAAGATGTATATAACACAATTATTCCCTTTTTTCAAAAATATCCTTTACAAGGGAATAAAAAGTTAAATTTAATAGATTTTATTAATGCTGCTGAATTAATTAGAGAAAAAGCTCATCTAACTAGCGAAGGGCTGGGTAAAATTTTGCGTATAAAATCCGGTATGCCGGTTGTGGACTTAAAAACCCCCCCCGTGGAAGCCTTCTTTACAACACCTTTAGACTCTGATATGGCGACGACTCCCGATTATTCATGTACTTTAGGAACGGAGTGTTATGGATCTTTACCTTTTCTCCCTGTTGTTGTTTATACAAACGCGGATTCTCAGAAAAAGCAAATTTTAAGTGAAAATCTTAATAAAGCTGGGGTTTACCGTTGAAAAAACACAGGATCTGGTAAAACCTATATTGGAAGTAGTCAAAATTTAACTAAGAGATTTTACCTGTATTTTAATGCTAGGGGGCTAGCAGTAGGTAGCGCTAAAAATATGTCTATTAGCAGAGCCCTTTTAAAGTATGGTTATTCTAATTTTAGCTTAGAAATTTTAGAGTACTGTGAACCTAATGTCACAATTGAAAGAGAACAATATTATTTGGATCTTTGTGCTGGTGAGTATAATATCTTAACTACTGCAGGTTCACTTAAAGGCTACAAGCATTCTCTTGAAAGTATGTTAAAGATGAGGGGTAAAAACCATACAGACGAATCTAAAGCTCTAATGAGTGAGGCTAAAATAGGTATAAATCATCCGATGTTTGGTAAAAACACTTCAGAGCAAACCAGAGTAAAAATAAGTGAAGCCAAGGGTTCAGCAATAAAAGTAACAGATTTAGAAACAAATGTAGAAGAAAATGTCTTTTCAATTAGAAAAGCCGCTGAGTTATTACGTGTAGACCATTCAAACCTTTCAAAACGTTTTAAGGGTTCGAATTGCTTTATACTAAATGGTAGATATAAAATAGAAAAACTCTAATTTCCCCTTACTTTAGGTTGTGGTAGACTTAACACCGAGCGAAATGTATTAGTATTTACAATATCTCAATTAAGTGATATTAAAAATATATTAATCCCTTTGTTTGAACAATTTCCATTAAACTCCACTAAACATTTAGATTATTTAGCATTTAAAAAAGCCTTTTTTATGTTTTTAAATCGAAAAACTAGTGAACTAAATAAAACAGATTTATACTCAAAGATTCTTGAATTAAAAAATAGTATGAATGTTAACAGAGTATCATATGTTTTACCTGCAGGTCATAATATAAGAATTACAGGTAATTATTTAGTGGGTTTACTGGAGGGAGACGGTTCATTTTATTTTAATAAACAAGGTATGTCAAATCATTCACTTTTTAAATCATTCACTTTTTAAATCATTCAATTTTTATTCGAGATTATCCATATCTTTAAGATATGGTTACATTAAATACACAAAAATTACGTATTACTTATTACACGAAATACACCTTGGAAGTGTTTTTCATGGCTGAGATCCTTTTTGGCTTTAAATCGGTTATTGTAAACTCTGATTTTTGTGTGGTTGTTCCTGTGGTGGTGTATTCAAATGCAGATGTAGACAAAGTTTCAATAGTAAAAAATAATAGAGGAAAAGCTGGAGTGTATTGTTGAGTAAATAATGAATCCGGCTTACGCTATGTAGGTAGTTCTATAGACCTGGGTAAAAGATTGCTTCAGTATTATAACTTGAAGCATTTAATGAAAGTTCATATGCATATTTATAAAGCATTGTTGAAACATGGGCATTCCAAATTCACTCTTGAAATTTTAGAATATTGTGATATTGATTGTACCATAGCAAGAGAGCAATACTATATAGATACTTTGAATCCTACTTATAATATACTTCGAGTAGCTGGCTCTCCTTTAGGTTATAGACATACACAAGAGTCTATAGAAAAACTTAAAATATTAGGAACAGGCCGTAAGCATTCTGAAGAAGCTAAAGCTAAAATAAAAGCAGCTCGTGTTGGTAGCATTGTTGAGGAAGAGGTTAGATTAAAGATTAGTTCTTCTAAATTAAAAGCTAACCTTAAACACTCGTCGAGTGCTAAATTAAAAATAGGATTAGCTTCTTTAGCCCGTAACGGGCGTGTAACGTACGTAACTAACATAGAGACTGGTCTAGTGGACAGTTATGCTTCTCGGCGTGCGGCAGCCATAGCGCTAAATATAGCTCCTCTTTCATTAAAAAGGTATCTAGAATCTGAAAAGGTTTATAACGGTTTATATAAAATAACAGATTATAAACCCTAAAGGTCGTGTCTCATTGGTTACTACAACTCCTAATAAAGTACTTTTAGAAAAGATACGAGAGTTTCTTCTAAGTCATTTAGATGAATATTCTGGTATGTTGGGTAGTACCACTAAACTATTTAATATTACAGATAAAAAAATAAAAGGGGATAATAAACCTATCTCTGTTTTAGAAATTTATCAAGTGGATTATATATGTAACATACTAATACCTTATTTTGATAAAATACAATTTAGAACTAAAAAATATAAGGATTACATAGATTTTAGAACGTTAGCTTTTTTAGCGTTAGATGGTAAATATCTTACAGAAAAGGGTAAAGAATTAATGATTAAATTAGGTGATACTATGAATAACAATAGATTATCTACTAATTCTAACCCCTTAACTATAGATATGTCTACTAAATCAGAATTAGATCTATTGATTAAATCAAAACCTTTAATAGAGGTAGATTCTGAGGGTAGAGCTATGATAATTCACGAAAAGAAATATATAAGATCTACTTATATTATTAAAGCTATCTTTTTAAATGGTTCTATTTCTTATTTTACTAATGGGGTCTCTTGTGCTAAAGCTCTTCATGTAAGTAATAACACTATAACACAGCGGTTAAATGATAGTAAACCTATAAAAAATAAAGAAGGTTTAGTATCTGCTCTAACCGTAAAAAGAATTAGAGCCTACTCTCCTAAGTCTTCTTCCTAGAACCACAGTTCAACCACCAGGTAACCCCTCCCCATCAAATGTTATGATGTAAAGGGGGGTATTTAATTTTAGACGTATTACTAATCTTATGAGTGCTATCCCTTGAGTAGGACAAGATATTGTTGAGTTAAAAGAAATCACAGAAATTTATTCAGAAGCAATTTATTTAAGTAGTTTACCTGTAATAGGTACTGTACATAAAAATGCTTTAAAGAAGGGAAAAAATAATTCTAGACTAGAAAACCAAGAATACCTTAATATTCCTTCATCTTTTTTGGCTTTTTTTGCCGGATTAGTAGATGGAGATGGATATATCCAAATAACCAAAACAACTAAAGGATTTATAACTATGAAACTTGTTATATCATTACACTTAGAAGATCTTTCTACCTTGGAATATATAAATTCAGTACTAAAAGTAGGAAAATTAAACATTTACCGTGATAATAGAAGTCCTACTTGTAAATTAGTTATTAATAGAACAGATTTGCAAGAGGTTGTGTTTCCATTGTTTTTATATAACAATATATTCTTTTTAACTGAAACTAGAACAAATCAGTTTAATTTAGCTATGCACATTTTAAAAAATGATATAAGAACCTATGACAAAATTTCTTCTATAGAAAATGTACCTGCTTGTTTTGAATTACCAAAAACACCCTCGGATTATACAAACTTACTTTTCTTTAGAAATTGAATCGTAGGATTTGCAATGTCCGAAGGTTCATTTTTCGTGAAAACAAATAATGATGGTTGTTTTCAGTTAAAACAAAGAATACATATTAATTTATTTGAAGCTTTTAAACTAGTGTTTGATACGAATAGAAAAATAGAAACAGAAAAAGGACTTTATAATCAATTTGGTGTTAGTTCTAAGTCTGATATACAAAATGTTATAAATTTTTTTTCATTCTCAGGTCTACATCCTTTAGTTGGATTGAAAGGTATTCAATATATTAAATGGTTAAATTCTTTACATGCAAGTAAGCGTTATAATAGTCTTAACTTTCCTGAGGCAGTATTATAGTTTATTGGTTTTATACGTTTTATTGCCTCCCTTCAAAAAAAAAATAAATTTTGTGATAAATGGGCTCCTTGAAACAGTAATGTTTCAGAGGCAAATGGGGAGAATTGCAAGGACATCTAATAAATATCCTCCGATTTATTAGATTATTTGCAGCGGAGCTTGATTCGGTATTTCATAATGAATGGATCAAGAACGTTCAACGACTAATGAGTGAGTTATACCAACAATAAGCTCGACACGAGAACCCTACAACCAAATAAAATTTTTGGTTGAAGACATAGTCTAAACACCACGAGTTAAATCTGGTGAGAACAGAGATTAAAAGCTCTGTTATAAATTAACCGTCATTTGAGGAGGTTTTTCAGTTAACAACGCCACATTAAATAGATTTTTCTCACTACACTTTGTTTTACCATTTGTCTTAGCCGCTTTAGCATTAATGCATTTAATAGTATTACATGACACTGCTGGATCGGGAAATCCTTTAGGGATTTCAGGGAACTATGAAAGAATACCTTTTGCACCATACTACTTATTTAAAGATTTAATTACAATATTTATATTTGTTTTTGTGTTATCTTTATTTGTGTTCTTCATGCCTAATGTACTAGGTGATAGCGAGAATTATGTAATGGCAAATCCTATGCAAACTCCCCCAGCGATAGTTCCAGAGTGATAAAGAAAGATGTCACTTAATCTCGCTATATGCTTAGAGTTCCTTTATATTAGGATAATCAGCAGGAAACCAAAGGACAATAGGTCTTAGTAGGATCTTCAGAGACTGTACGCGAGACAAACAAAAATATTTTGTTTGAAGATATAGTCCAATCATAATAGTAATATTGTGAATATAAGTATATATACTTATGTAATTAACATGATCCAGATATTAGCTTACTATTCTCAGTTTGCACTGTTCGTAGTGCTGCTAGTTCAACAAAGGGTATTGTACGTTTATCATCAGCTCAGAGAGCTGATATTACAATGCCAGATGAAATAAGAGATATATTAGTTGGTACTTTGCTCGGTGATGCCCACATATCAAGAAGGTCCCCTACTAGTAATACTAGATTAACATATGCTCAAACAGCTGTGGCACATAAAGAATATTTTGATTATGTATTTAGTTTCTTTATTCCTTTTTGTGTTAAGGATTATAAGCCTCATTCTAAACTAGTTAGAGATAATAGAACTAAAAAAACATATAGTTCTATAACCTTCACAACTATGCAACTTCCCTGTTTTAATGTATTTAAAGATATGTTTTATGTAGTTAACGTTAAAAAAGTCCCTAGTAACATTTATGAATTGTTAACACCTAGAGGGTTAGCTTTTTGAATTCACTTTTTTCACGTTTCTATTATAGCATTGTCTTTTTAGTTAATTTAGGGAAAGGCCTTTTAGCGTCACTGTAAAATAACACGGGTTAAACCTGAAGATAATATCTGCTCAATTGGCAAGCTATATAGGTGTAATTTTGTTATTTTTAAGAATTATTGTTTTTAGTTTCATGTTTATATATTTATAAATTTGTTTGATCTTAACTGTTTAACATTTATACCTTTTGTTTCTTATAATGATGCACTTTCTAATAAAAAAAAGGCCATTAAAGAAAATGAAAAAAAGTCCGGTATATATTGCTGAACTCATTTAACTAATAATAAGTCATATATTGGAAGTAGTATAAATTTAGGGAGAAGATTAAGAAGTTACTATAATCCCATTTTTATTACTCATATTTCACGTAAGAATATGATTATTAATAAAGCTCTTATTAAGCATGGATACTCAGAATTTAAGTTGGAAATAATTGAGTATTGTGATCCTAAAGAGCTAGTTAAAAGAGAACAATATTATTTGGATCTGTTGTCTCCAAAATATAATGTATTGAAGTTTGCTTATTCATCCTTAGGTTATAAACACACTCAAGAGACTATGGTTAAAGTAAATAAAAATCTTGTTAATTTGAATATAAGTAAATCTATTAAGGTTAAGGTTACTAACTTAGAAACAAATGTTTTGCAAGAATATGCTTCTTTAAGAGAGGCAGCTAAACATCTTGATACTAACAAGACCACTTTAAAACAATATGTTATAAATTCTAAACCTTTTAAGGGTATATATAAGTTAGAATCTAACTTAACTGTTTCTAATTATGATTCTAATTATATAAATCATCCTAATTCAGTTCAAATTGAAGTTCAAGATTTAGAATTAAATACTATAACTTGCTATACTTCTATGCATGCTGCATCTAGAGCTTTAGGTATAGGGCATAATACAATATCCGCTTTTTTTAAGCGTAATCAAAATAGACCTTATAAAGGAAGATATGTGTTTAAAAAGGTGGTCTAAGTTCCGATGGTAGTCTACAAGGTAGTGGACTACACATAAGCGTTTATGCATTTACTAGTGAAGACGTAGATAAACTTATGTTCACACTGCAAGATAAGTTTAATCTTAGATGCTCCATACATTATAACAGAGATAAGAAACCCCGTATATATTTAAGGAATCTATGGATAACTTACGTAATTTAGTTAAACCATACTTCATTAAAGAAATGTTATATAAACTGGGTCTCTAAAGCTGTCACTTACATTTTTGTTTATTCTGGTATTAACTAGTTCTACTAAAATGTATGTTGATTTAATTTTTCGATCTTCTTCCATTTTATGCTATATTAAGATCTATTCCAAACAAACTATTAGGGGTTATTGCTATGTTTTCCGCCATTTTAATATTATTGTTATTACCTATTACAGATGTAAGTAGATCAAGAGGTATGCAATTTAGACCCCTAAGTAAAGTGTCATTTTACGTTTTTGTAGCCAACTTCTTGATATTAATGCAATTAGGAGCTAAACATGTAGAATCACCATTTATTGAATTTGGTCAATTAAGTACCGTTTTATACTTTTTATATTTTTCAGTTATAATGTATAGTGTTACTTTTATTGAAAATTCTTTAGTGGACATAAACAATAAAAAAAACTTAAATTAAGTTTTTGTTTAATTCTTTAGTTTCTTCATTTTTACCTAATTTAAACTCCCCCCCTGCTGGGGGTTTGAAAATACTTAAATGCTTCCTCGTGACCAAACATTTTTGCATAAAGTTGTAAGTTTGAACTGGGGGGGAGTATAGAGAGGTGAGGTAGTTTGTTTTTTGACTCTATGAAGGGAGAACTCAAATTGATAATGGACTGAATGAATTCCATTAGTATGGGGATTTAGAGTAGATTTTTAGACCAGGAAGGCAACGCTTTTTTATTTTTTTTTTGTCGTAGAATACACAATGATTTGTTTATAAATAGATTTTGAGGGTTATTAAACTGATTATTTATAAAAAGGTTTTGGAATTTCTTTTTTGTCGTAGAATACACAGAGATTTGGTTTACATTTAATTTTTGTCGTAGAATACACAGAGATTTGGTTTACATTTAATTTTGTAGAATAGACACTAATTGCTTATAAATAGGTTTTCCATCCTACGGATATTAAACTGAATACACACACTAATTCTTATATTTGGTAAAATTATTAATAAGGTCGTACTTGACAAGTTAATTTATCAAGGTATTAGTCAACAAATAAATGTATTAAATCGGCGATGTTATCCTTGTGATAATTGAGATGATTTTAAAAAAGCGTTACTTTGTCCTTAGTTAAAATCCTTCACACTCCATGGCAGTCGAGGATAAACTATAACTTGCCTAACCATAAAAACCTGGTGAAAATGGACACATAGAATAGGAACTGCAGAAACCCAGAGAATGGATGCCTAAACCCAATATGACAAACACAACATTAATAATATTGTCTAAGGACATTAAAATAACACAAATCGGTCCATGTTACATCTTTTCTTTTATTCTATCATTCGTCGTTCTATTACAATTGCTTTTGGTGGATCTGAATACTATCGTAGTCGAAACCTGTTGATACTATATTAATGCAGATTCTTTTTATTGCCAAAGTGTCTGTATGTTTAGTCCCTTTACTTGTCTGTGGGGTGTCAATTTCAAAGAAATTGGGTTAGATAAATCATCAGCTATTTCGATAAATACCAATAAAATTAGTAGTCAATTATCTTCCTTTCTTTCTCTTACTAAAGTTAGATATTTTTCTGCTTCTATTTCGTCTAATAAACTTATTATTAACTCGAGACCTGAACACGTTATTTTTGAAAATGGTAAATCTGTATTAATGTTACCATCTTTGAGTCCTTATTTATTCTTTATGATCATGCCAGCTTTTTATAAATTGTTTGTTAGAATATCAATTTATGTATTTTTTAATTACATCTATGTAATTAAGTATTTATATTTACTATATTGGGGTTTTTTAGGTTTATATTTATTAATTTATTTTTTTTATTTAATGGATCTTTGTTTAGATGTATCAATTTTAATAGGTTGAGATACAAATTTCAGTGGAGAATTTTTATATATGGACAATCCCAATAATAATGTGGACTCTTTTACAGGAGAAGGCTCTCATGGTGGTACTCCTAAGGGTGGTCCTGGAAATCATAATAATGACACTCATCTGTGTACAACAGATGAGTCGGATAAAAGAGTGAGAAGAGTTAACCCTATGTCTCTTACGCAAATGTGTGGTCCAGCTGTACCGGATTTACCAGCACCAACACCGGAACACATAGAACATTTGGATAGGGAAGCATTACAAAAAATAGCTAAGGTTCTATCTGATGAAAAGGAGGAATATGTTAATAATTCTCCTTGAAGAAAATACCCTGGCGGCGTCACTTTTACAGAGTTAGGGTATAACTTCAAAAAAAAAGATGGTTCAGTTGTTTCAGAACTATTGCTATTAAAAAAAACTGAGCCTTCTTTAAGTAATATATTAGGTGGTACTAACGTAGATAAAGTTATAAAATTTTGTGGCTAAGGCCCTAAAAAAATAGGTAAAAACTACATTAAATATACTAAAATATTTACAAATTAAAGGTTCAAGTCTCTTAAATATTAAATAATATATCGGTCTATATAAATATATAGTAATGTATTGATATATCAATAGACAGAACTGCTGTATAAGGCAGGTTTAGCTAAAATTAAGGTATATCGTTGTACAATTATTTACTTTATTAAATTTCTTTTTTTTATACTTGTAGTAAAAGATAAAACATTTACATATGTTTAAATATGAAACAATTATCAGCCCTCTTGATCAATTTGAGATTAGAAACTTATTCAGTATTGATACACCCTTATTAGGAAACATTAACCTATCTATTACAAATATAGGTTTATATATGACAATTGCTACTTTTTTAGCCTTTTATTTCAGTATTTTAGCCACTAATCACGCAAAAATTGCTCCTAATAAATGATCTTTAACTCAGGAAACATTATACGCTACTATACACAGCATAGTAATTAACCAAATAAATAATAAAAAGGGTCAAGTTTACTTCCCATTTATGTATGCATTATTTATTTTTATCTTAATAAATAATCTAATCGGAATGGTAAAAAGGTGCCTATCTACCACTATATTTATCTTTAGCTGTTACACCGCTATCTTTTTTGGCAACTTCGCTATCATACATTACAAGAATGCGCTTAATACATATTCTACTTATACATCTACTTATAAATTTGCTTCTATATTTGATACTTATTTCTGGCGGATATTACCACACCGTACTAATCCTAGTTTCCCACGTAGGTGAACTAGTAATAAGAATTCTTATTACCTTCATCCATACTATGTTACAGGGTTTATAGATGGGGAAGGATGTTTTACCACTTCTATTTTTACAAATAGTAGAAGCTTAATAGGGTGACAAGTTAAACCTATCTTTAAAATTTCCTTGCATAAAAAGGACGGAAAATTGTTAGAAGCAATACAAAGAACATTTGGTGGAGGGGGTAAAATATATAAAAACGGACAAGATGCATTAGATTATCGTGTTAGTTCTTTAAAGGATTTAAAAGTAATAATAAATCATTTAGATAACTACCCTTTACTAACTAAAAAATTAGCTGATTATCTTTTATTTAAACAATCTGTCGATTTAATAGAAAAAAAAGAACATTTAACTATGACAGGTATACTGAAATTAGTGGGTATAAAGGCTAGTTTAAACTGAGGTTTATCCGAAAAATTTAAAGAGTCGTTTCCTAATATAATACCTGCAATCAGACCAGAGGTTCAATTTACAGAAATGAAAGATACTAATTGATTAAGAGGGTTTGTGGAAGCTGAAGGATCCTTCCATCTAGGATTTAACGTATCTAAAGACAAAACAAAGGAATATGTAACTTTAAGATTTACAATATCTCAGCATTCTCGTGATAGAATTTTATTAGAAAGTTTAGTCAAATTTTTAGATTGCGGAAGTATCATTTCACATTCAAATAGGAATGAGGTATATTTCGCTGTTACAGTTTTTTCAGACATAATCCATAAGATTATACCTTTATTTAACGAATATCCTCTAATTGGTAATAAAAAATTAGATTTCTTAGATTTTGTAAAAATAGCTGAGATTGTTAAATCTAAAGATCATTTAACAAAGGAGGGATTAGAAAAAATAAAAGTAATTAACAGTAATATGAATAGTAGAAGAGTACCTATGTCTGCGTAACGCAAATTATTCAAGACCGTATAAGTACAATATATATGATATAAAAGATAAAAGATAAATATAATAAGTAGATACATTTCACTATATGCTGGGAGTTTCTAATGGTTTAGATACGACCCTTAACTAATGTCCCCTTCCCTGCCAGGGCTACGCCGTAGCGGATATGAATATGCGAAAACAAAAGGTTTAAGATTTTTGCTTCGTACTTCAGGCTTTCTCCGTAGTGCTTAGCAGGGATAAAAGGAATTCATTTTTCAAAGGACGTGACAATTCTAAATATAAAACAATGAATAATCAGCAGGAAACCGGCTTAAAGAGTCTTTATAGATGCCTAGGCGGGATCCTCAGAGACTACATGCGATAGGTTGCTCAAACTATTTAACAGATAAGTGATCAAGATATAGTCCAGCTTTTTAAGTCTATAAGTCTTATAAAGTAGTCCGTACAGTTTTGCATCAACTTCACATTTCATTTTAACATTTTCACTTAGCTTTACTGTAGTATTAGGTGCAACTGTTTTAGGGTTTAAAGAACACGGATTAAAATTCTTTTCTTTATTTGTACCAGCGGGTTGCCCGATAGGACTACTACCTCTTTTAGTTATTATTGAATTCATCTCATACCTTGCTCGTAATGTATCTTTAGGATTAAGATTAGCAGCTAACATAAAAAAAAGATGAGATTAGGTATCTCATTCTTATTGTGTCAAAGAACCAAACTCCGGGGAAGCCCTAAAGCTCTAATAACTAAAGATAGGACGGAAACTTCTTAACTGGCCTCATTAATGATTGAGGGTATAGTAATATCATTAGAGATACTAGTAATAGAAATGGGTGATCGCGGATCTAAGTCATTAACTACCTAAGTGTAAGCTTGTATGCTACGAAACTAGGTAATTAATGTAAAAGAGCAACGAGTAGACGGTTCTTTCATTATATTAAGTCTAATTATAAGACATTATTTAAAGTATAATGATAAGGTGTACTCTAGTCGCCGGGAAACCGGTTCTTGGGAGAAATTAAGTAACTCAAGATTAAAGATACCACAATAGCCTATCCTTATTTAATTGTATCACTCCTTCTTTCTATTTGAAAGGGAGGTAAAGGTAAACAATCATATGATTGTTATGCATAAGGACTTATATATGCTTATACACTCTGTTCTGTTATATCATACCCTTTGGGTGGAGAGTAACATTGTAAACACCTTTAAAGAAATGATAGTATATATTGTAAACACCTTAGAATTAAGGATAAAGTTTATAATGTAAACACATTTAAAGAAAGGTAAAGTTGTGTACGATTTAAAAGATCTACTGATAAAAATTATAATAGAAAATCTGTATTATCGTCTAGCTTTAACTTAAACAATACTAGATCGCGTGGCTTATTTTCTGAATCTAAAGGAAAATTCACCAGTTCCAGACAAACAGCTGTTAGGGCGTATTCAACTTCAAGAGAGCTTGGTTCTTCTAAAGACTATTCCGGCTTAACTATTTTCTCTGATGCTGACAAAGACAAACTAGATATCCTTAAATATATTAAGGGTAAATCAGGAATTTATATGTGAACTAATAAATTTAATGGTAAAAATTATGTCGGTAGTTCCGTTAATTTAAGGCGTAGATTACTGGAATATTACAATGTTAATAGACTCCTGAACGAAAAATCTATGCCTATTTATGCTGCGTTATTGAAATACGGTTATCATAACTTCAGTTTTACTGTCTTGGAAATCTGTGAAAAAGATAGTCTTATGTCTAGAGAAGCACACTTTTTTGAAGTATACACTCCTGAGTATAATATATTAAAAATACCTGGAAGCCCTTCACGAAAATCTGGTTGAAAACATTCAGAAGCTGCTATAGAGAATATGCGTGCTGCTGCTATCCTAAGAAATAAGTCTCCAGAAATTTCAGCTAATTTGTCTGCAGCTCAAGCTAGTAGCATCAAAGTTGAGGTAACTGATATGGCAAAAAATACTTGTACTATATATAACGCCATTAGAGCTGCTGCTCGTGATTTGGATATTGATAAAAGATATATCGAGCATTACATTTATTTGAATTCAGATAAACCTGTTTTAGGGAGATATACTTTTAAATTACTCAACTCAGATAGCGAAAGTCCAAAACTAGTTAACGTAGAAAAAGCTCAAAAAACTAGTATGAAAGTGAAGGCTACTAATGTTGAAACTAAGGAGGTTACAATATACCCTTCTATTGGTGCTGCAGCTAGAGCATTGTGCTATCGTCAACCTAGTATCTCGTTGTACTTAAAAGAAAATAGAACTAAGCCTTTTAAGGGTATATATTTATTTGAATTAGTTTAATATTTTTTGGCCATTTCATGAACTTTACAAAGTGATATATAATCAGTATTTTTGCTATAACTTTATAGGGTGTAGATCAAAGTTGCATGAACCTTACATAGAAGAATAAGAAAAGTTTTCTTATTGTTCGCTTACATAATCAGAGGATAAATTTGTGGGACGACTAAGTGGTCATATGCTATTAAATATACTTAGTGGATTTACATACAATATTATGAATTCGGGTTTTATTTTCTTCATACTAGGATTACTACCACTAGCTTTTATAATAGCCTTTTCAGGACTAGAATTAGGGATTGCATTTATACAATCTCAAGTGTTTGTGGTCTTGTCTTGTTCATATATAAAAGATGCTTTAGAATTACACTAGAAAATATAGCTAATAACAATTATATAGGTTATTATGCATTTATAAAAAAAATATCTTCCCCTTCGCCTTTGCGTGGAGGAGATATTAATAGCTTTATTATGGCTAAAACCCATATTAAACAAAGTAGCTTTTTGTTTAATCCCGTGCAGATTAGAAAATATTCCACTTCTTCAGATGATAATACACTCCCCGGGGGGGAGGGTAGTTTTTGTTTTTCTAATGCGGATACTAATAAATTAGAAATTCTTAAGGCTGGAAAAGACAAGAGTGGTATATACATGTGAACTAATAATCTAAACGGTAAAAGATATGTCGGAAGCTCTGTACACCTTAGACGTAGATTTTTAGAATATTATAGTGCTAATATTTTATTAAGAGACAGTAGTATGGTTATTTGTGCAGCATTGTTAAAATATGGTTATTCCAAGCCTGGCTTGGAAATTCTTGAGTTCTGTAAAAAAGAAAATACTATAACTCGGGAGAATTATTATTTAAAACTTTTAAAACCAGAATACAATATTGTACAAGTAGCGGGTTTACCTCCGAGGGTTGAGTTTACTCCGGAGATTAGGAATAAAATTAGTAATTCTCTTAAAGAGTATTATAAAGACCCTCAAGCATTAATTAATCATTCATTAGTGCAAGAGGGACATAAAATAATAGTTACAGATTTAACTCTTAATATTAAAACTTCTTACCATGCTATAAATTCAGCCGCAAGGGCTTTAGGTATAGATAAAAGACATATTTCTCGTGCTATTCATTTAAATTCAGATAAACCTGTTTTAGGTAGATTTATAGTAGAAGCTGCAGAAGGTTTAAAAGATTTAAATAACAATCCACAAAAAAGTTTTAAACCTTTATCTTTAACAGAAATAAGTAATGGGGTTAGCACTACACACCCTAATATAGCTTCTGCTGCTAAAACTTTAGGTGTATTTCCTCAAAGTATGGTTACATATTTAAGGAGAAATACAGGAAAACCCTATAAAGGTAAATACTGAATTAAATTTATTTAGCACCCCCGCAAGTCTGTGGGGGGGAGTGAGGGGTCCCTCCTAAAACAATGTCCTGTCCGATCAGGGCACAAAAAAAAAGAAATTAGCTCAATTGGTAGAGCATCCGTTTTACACACGGCAGGTTAAGTGTTCAAATCACTTATTTTTTAGAGTCTATGCTTAATCATTTTAATAGTAAAGTATATGACTAGGATTACTACCACTTTTAGTAATTATTGAATTCATATCATATCTTGCTCGTAATGTTTCTCTAGGGTTAAGATTAGCAGCAAACATACTTTCTGGACATATGCTATTAAATATACTTAGTGGATTTACATACAATATTATGAATTCAGGATTTATTTTTTTTATACTAGGATTATTACCACTAGCATTTATAATAGCCTTTTCAGGGCTAGAATTAGGGATTGCATTTATACAATCTCAAGTGTTTGTGGTCTTGTCTTGTTCATACATAAAAGATGCTTTAGAATTACACTAGAAATGTTTATACTAATTTTAACATTTATATTTTTTAACACTTTAGTAATTATAGTTACATTATGTTTATTTTGTACTTGTATATGTAATCGCATTATGACTTATTCACATTATAAAAAAGATAAGGTAAACAGTTCTGTTTATTTAATAATTCTTTCTCACTTTAATAACTGCAAGGGCCTTAGCCAGAAAAAAAAAAGGAACTATATGAGCAAAATTTTAATCTTGCTTCTGAAAGCGATAAAGAGTGTGAATTGGGGGAAAACCCTTATTTACCTCAACATGAGAGAGACAAACATAAACAGACGAGTGAGGAGTTAAAGGCTAGAGCTTTAGAAGTTAGAGAGGAGTATAATAGGGTAACTAAACTAACCGAATATTTGGCTAGAAAGCTTAATAAAAATATTGACTCTTACTCTTATGATGAATCGGACTCTTAATTTGACTGTTAATCTTACTTTTAATCTAGGGCCTTAGCCACAAAAAAAAGGGATATGTTGCATACGGCTATGCATTTTGATTGCAGATCATTAATATAAGGTTCAACTCCTTCATATTCCTGTCTCATTACATTTCGGCCCTGGCCCTGGCCCTGGCCCTGGCCCTAGCCCTGGCTCTGGCCCTTAATAACTATAACTATTATTAGTTTAAGGGTAAAACTAACATAATTAAATACCTTTATAAACGTTAACCTCATACAATTATAATTGCTTTAATTGCAAACCACTTCTATTTTTTTTTTTTTTAGGGCCTTAGCCAGGCCTTTTAAGGCCTTAGCCAGAAAAAAAAAATGGGTTATAATTATACTTTTTTAACCATGTGTTTATTATAATATAAACTTGTGATACAAATGTAATATATATTAATTTATACATTATTTTTTTATAAATAATGGTAAATATAAATATACCAGGGAAGTCCGGTGATTTAAAATAGCTTTATTAGAAGTGAGGTACAAGCTTAGGTAATTAACAGAAATTAAAAATAATAAAAACTTTTAGTATTTTATTATAACTATTAAATAAAAAGCCTGAATAATCTTTTTTTTAGTTAAATATTGCATAACAGGACCCGGCTTACTTGTATCCAAGTAATTTTTAAATATAATATTCATGTTAAAAAAAATAATTACATATACTTAAAACTAACGTAAATATACATTTATATATCTAATGAAAATATACCATCTAGGTTTTTACAATTTAACTGTATTTTTGCATTTAATAAATTGTTATCATAATAAGTTTAAAGTTTATTAACATAGTTTAAACGCCTTATACTTAATAAAGTCGAATAACTATATGTAACAAAAAATTATGTGTTTAATATAGAGTATCGGGTTAGTACACATTATATGAATTATGTTATATAGTGTTATTGTAATTATTACTTAGATACCTATTTTTTAATGGAAGAGCAGGTATTTATAAAATACCTATCTTATGTATTGAAGTTCAGGAATATATAAAATACCTATGTTACAGATTGAAGTGCAGGAATTTATTAAATACTTATTTTTTTTTCGTAGAGTGCAGGACTTATAAAATTCCTTTTTTTTTATAGTTAAGTGCAGTACTTTATCAAATACCACTTTTGCGTTTTGAAGTGCAGGACTTTAGAAAATAATATTAAATATGCCTATTGTACTGGGGCATTTATAATTAGAATTTAAGGGCCAGGGCCGGCCATAATTTTTTTTTATTTATCTATGATAAATAATAAAAAAAAATAAGGCCGGGATAACATTTTACTCATAGGTTTCTTAAGAAAATTTAAGGTACTTCTATTCAATAAATGCATTTGTTTAGGGTAAAAAAAAAAGTATAGTTTACCAATGCATATTATGTACCTAGAACTTGAGGACTTTACTTCCACTATAGTGCTAGTACACATTGCAAAGCTTTTGTTGAATTACATGATAATATTATGTATTATATAGTTGCAATATTACTTAATGTGGCTTGAATATTACAGTACTTTAGACGTCAAATCACTTTTTTCATAATAGTTTATAAGTTTTTATAAACTAGTTCCTTATTACAACTTTCCCTAACAGAATCTAATAATTAAATAATATATTTAATGTTAAATATATTCAAAATAAAACAGAAAAATTTTAATGATAAATCATTAAATAATAATACTAATAGTATTAATATAAAAGAAAAATTTCAAATACACGGCTCCGCCGAGGTTGATAAAAATGAATACAAAAACCTTATATTTTATCCCTCTTCAACAAAGGAATGGTTTGACAGTGTATATAGTTATAACAAATCATATATTAAATCATTAATTGCTATTGATGTTACAGTAAATAGTATATTTGCAAGTTATTTTAATATGTTAGAGAATAAAATCAAAGTATTATTTAAACGTAGACGGCATAACAAGAGTCGTTATTCAGCTAATAAATTATATGTAAGTAGAGCTGAAACCAAACACACTAACACCAAACTTGTTATTTTATTGTATGTTTATAATAAACAAAAAGCATCAGTTCAACGATATGTAAGAAAGCATATTAATTTTACAATTGTTAAAAAATATTTAGTTGAAGATGAAATAGTTGAAAAACTAACACAGAAGAACAGACTTACACATTTATTAAAAAAACAATTTTTTATTTTTAAAAAGTTTAATATGGCTTTTGTTAAAAAAACTGATAATTTATTTAAAGGTATAGTATCCAATGTTAAGTTTCAGCTTGATTTATATAAAATACCTGTATTTTACATAATATTGTTAAAAAGACTTTCTAGGGTACAATTACTAATTTTTAATGCTGTAGATATGATTAACTTTAATATGTCTAAATTTAATACTTTAATGCTAAATTGAAAAAATTTAGGTTTAAACAGTTTAATAGAGAAAATATATGATAAAAAAGTAGAAATTAAGTTAGTTGATTTAAAATCTATACACTTAAACAGTGATGTTTTTTCATCTGCTGTAGTATTAAAATTAAGAGATAGACAAAATAAAGTAGTAAGAGTATTAAGAAAAGCCGTATTACAAATGGTAAAAATACCTGATTTACATACACTTAGAACATTTGATGATCGGATGGAAAATATGAATGAGCAGAATGTTTTAAATGTCATAAAACAACAAGTAGTAAGTGGTGTAAGATTTGAAGCAGCAGGTAGGTTAACAAGGCGTTTAACTGCGATGAGAGCTATATTTAAATACAGATATGTTGGTAGTTTAAAAAATTTACGTTCTTCTTTGAACAATTTAGCCTCCACAATACTAAGAGGTTTTGTTAAATCTAATGCACAATATATACTTATTATGTCTAAAACACGTAATGGATCCTTTGGATTAAAAACTTGAGTAAGTAGTCATTGATTTATACCAGTAGGTTTACAAGAATTAGGTATAGATGTATGTGCTACAGCATTTTTATTATTATTATTAATCAGTATTTATAGTAATCTGAATACACCTAAAACATATGTATTTTCTAACGTACTGCATAGTGGTTTTGGATCAGATTCCAGCAAAAAACTTGATAAAGGTAAAGGTAAAGCTACACAACAAGAAGTGGATGAACTAGAGGAAAAAGAAAAAGAAGAACAGAAAAATTGACAAGATTCAGAGCAAGAGGAACAAATTTCAACCCAAATACAAAAAGACAGGGAGTATGCTGAATTAATACAAAAAAAAGATCTTGAAGAACAAGGGCCTGGGCTAGAAGAATATTATGATGAAGGAACACAAGATATAATAGCATTTAACATCGAAAAAGATAAAATTAGACGCCATGTAAAAAAAATAATAAATGAAAAACAAAAACAACTCTTGGAAGATATAGAGCAAAATAAAAAAGAAGAACTAGATAATGAAATTAAAATACTTAAAGAAAAAAACGACATTCATTCAGATGAGACTGAATCAGAAGATGAGACAGAATCAGAATATGAGACTGAATCAGAAGAAGAGACAATATCGTCTGAAGAAGATAAACCTGGACCATCTAAACGTCCTAAAACTTCACATGATAGTTATAGTAAGCATATTTACAAAAAAGGTATTTTATTTCCTATTATACCTATTTCATTTTTTAGATACTTTTTACCTGTGTTTACATTTTCACTGGGTTTTAGTATTTTATTTTTTATACCTTATATCTTACCTTATTTATTTTATATTTTACCTGAGCTTGAAGTTGATTTTAATCAGGTATATACTTATTTTTTAGTTTTACAAATTTGTAATTTAATACGTAAATACTGTAATTTGGGTAAAAAAATAAGGGATTTAATTAAAAATGGTCATTATAGGGATATTATTATTATTACATGTATTTCTATATTTGTATTACTATTTTTTATTTAATAAAAATATTGACTCTTACTCTTATTATGAATCTGACTCTTAATTTGACTGTTAATCTCACTTTCAATCTAGGGCCTTAGCCACAAAAAAAAAAGGGATATGTTGCATACGGCTATGCATTTTGATTGCAGATCATTAATATAAGGTTCAACTCCTTCATATCCTTGTTTCATATTACATTTCGGCCAGGGCCAAAGATAGTTATAATACATTTGGCTCTAACCGGCCACAATTTGTTTTTAGTTATTTATCTATCGCCTGGCTTTGGCCTGGCTTTGGCCTGGCTTTGGCCTTTGCGGATAAATAATAAAACAAAAATAAGGCCGGCCCTGGTTCTTAATAACAATATTATATTTGTAAAACAATTACTCGGACAAAATTAAATTTATATTTAACTAAAGCAAAAAATAATAAACAATAGTAAATTAAAATCTTTACAGATTATTAAATAAATTTACAGATTATTGAATAAATTGCTGTTTTTTTAATATAGTCTATTAACCTTAAGATAATTATGGTGTTTATAAAAAGTGTAGGTGATAATTTATCATTCTACGCGTTACAGAGGTATTTAATTTTTTTTTTTTATAATGTTATTGTTATCTTTACTTTTTATTCCTATAATAGGTGTGTTTTTAATATTGGTTAATAAAGATAATGGGGTTTCGTTGACAAGTATTAAATTTATAGCTTTAACTGCATCTATATTTAATTTATTTTTATCTTTAATTATTTTTATTTTATTTGATTTTAGTACTAATCAATTTCAATTTGTACAAGAATATCATGAAATTAGTTATTTTGACTTTTTCTTAGGTATAGATGGTTTATCTATATATTTTATATTATTAACAACGATCATTATTCCTATTTCAATTTTATCAAATTGAACATCTATATCAAAAGATGTAGAAACTTATCTTATAATAATACTATTGTTAGAAACTTTGTTATTGGCCGTTTTCTTAGTATTAGATATTTTACTATTCTACATTTTTTTTGAAAGTATATTACCTCCTTTATTTATTCTAATAGGTATATTTGGATCGGATAATAGAGTAAAGGCTAGTTTTTACTTGTTTTTATACACATTTTTAGAAGATATACAGTGTAAAAGAACCAAACTCCGGGGAAGCCCTAAAGCTTTAGTAACCAAGGTAATTAAGGAAACTTTCTTACTGGCCTCATTAATGATTGAGGGTATGGTAACATCACTAGAGATGATAGAAATGAAATGGGTGATCGCGGATCTAAATCAGGCAAAACCTGTAAAAGAGCAACGAGTAGATGGTTCTTCAAAATCTAGAAATTTAGATTTTGTAAGGTGTACTCTAGTCGCCGGGAAACCGGTTTTAGGGAGAAAAATCTCTTTCCATCCTGATAACGGCAAAGTTATAAGTGGGCTTTTTTCGCCAAAAGCTTTTATACATTCAACTAGATCTACAGAACAAAACCCCACTTTGAGTGGGCAAGTAAATAACATTTATTACCCTCTTGAAGACGAAAAATCTCAGGTAAAAAAGTTAAACCCTTGATTTGTAACAGGGTTTGTAGATGGAGAAGGATGTTTTGCAATAGGAGTATTTGTTAGTAGTGAATACAAAAGGGGTTATCGTACTCAAGCAATATTCAAGATTACTTTAAAAAATGAAGATTTTAATTTATTATGTCAGATTAAGGATTATTTTGGTGTAGGAAGTATTACTAAACATGGTAGCACTACTTTAGAATATAGGGTAACGTCTTTAAAAGATTTGGGTGTAATTTTATCTCATTTTGAAAAATACCCACTTATTAGTCAAAAATGGGCTGATTACGAACTTTTCAAATCAGCGATTTTATTACTTAAAAGTAAAGAACATTTAACTAAAAAAGGGTTTGATAAAATACTTGCTATCAAATCTTCTATGAATAAAGGTTTATCTGAAGAACTACAATTAGTTTTTCCTTATATTTCTTCGGTAAATAGGCCTATACTTCTAGATAAAAATGTTAAAGATCCACATTGATTAGCAGGTTTTACTAGCGCTGAAGGATGTTTTTTAGTTTATTTACGGAATTGTTCTACAACTAAACTAGGTAAAGCTATAAGTTTAAAGTTTAGTATTGCTCAACACAGTAGAGATACTGAACTATTAGAAAAATTTATAACTACTTTTGAATGTGGTAGAATTGAGTTAAAATTATCTAGATCAGCTGTGTATTTTGTAGTAACAAAGTTTCAAGACATTACTGATAAAATAATACCATTTTTTGACAAATATACTATTAAAGGTGTTAAAGCCTCAGATTATTCTGATTTTAAAAAAGTGGCTATGCTAATAACTAAAAAAGCTCACTTAACTGACAAAGGAATATCTGAAATTAAATTAATAAAGTCTAATATGAATTCTCGCTTTGGCCAGAAGTTCTGTTTAACAAATAATCATTACTAACCATTATATATTGCGCTACTTCACAAAAGGATGGATTAAACCGTCTAGTACGGTGTGGATGTAAGTAACTCTAAATTAAAGATAACACTAAAGTCCTTCTCTAAGGATATATTAGTGTACGTGTTGGGTTCTCTGTTTTTATTACTATCTATTTTAGCAATGTCATCTATTATGAGTACTACTGATTTTGATACGATATTTAAAAGAAATTTCATTTATTTTACACAAATTTTTTTATTTTATGGTATTTTTATAGCTTTTGCGGTTAAAACACCAACAATCTTTTTAAATACCTGACTTTTAAAAGCTCATGTAGAATCTCCTTTAGGAGGAAGTATTATATTAGCAGCTATTGTGCTTAAATTAAGCCTATATGGTATTTTAAGGTTAATTTTACCAGTATTGCCTAAGGCGTATATGGAATACACTTATATTATTTACCTTATAGGGGTTATTACTATAATATATGCTAGTCTTAGTACTTTAAGAACAATAGATGTTAAAGAACTTATAGCATACAGCTCTGTTTCTCATGCAGCAGTATATCTTTTAGGTGTATTTAGTAATAGTATACAAGGAATTGAAGGGGGTATTAATTTAGGTCTAGCACATGGGTTAGTTTCACCTGGACTATTTATTTGTGCAGGTGGTATATTATATGATAGATCCCATACTAGATTAATAGCTTTCTATAGAGGAATGGCTCAAATTATGCCATTATTCGCAATATTATTCTTTATATTGTGTTTAGCTAATTGTGGAGCCCCTCTAACATTTAATTTTATAGGGGAATTTATGTCACTTTATGGAATATTTGAAACATCCTCATTATTTGGGGTATTGGCTAGTTTATCTATAATATTTTCTGCAGGGTATACTATCTATATGTACCAAAGAATATCATTTGGAGGATCCTACTCAAGTATATTTACAGTTAATATACCTGATTTAAATAAAAGAGAGTTTATAGTATTAATAACACTAGTTGTACCTACAGTAGCCTTAGGAATATACCCAGGGCTTATTTTAGATGCAATACACTATTCAGTATCAACATTAATCTATAGTTGTGATTTTAGTACTATTAGATGTGATGCGCCTGAAGCTTGAGGGGTATATTTTAATAATAATAACCCAGAGGGGGTATCTGCTTATGCAGATACCGTTTCACAAATATGCCAGGAATGTTTATCCGGTATTAAGGACATATCCAATGATTATAGTTGCTGGATTTGTGACGATTCACCTATTAAGATCGGAGAGGACAGATTATAGTTGCTGGAATTGTGACGATTCATCTATTAAGATCGGAGAGGACAGGTAAAGTACTTAAGCTATTTTTTTTATAAACTAGCTTGCCTTTACAAATGCCACATCGGGTAAGTGATCCTAGTCGGTAAGGAATCTGTATCTTTAGTTAAGTTGTTATCTTTAGTTAAGTTCTTATCTTGACTACAAGAACAATAGTCTAATGACGTCGTCATTGGTATTATCAAAAACCCGTAGGGTTTTTGACTTTTATAAAATAACAGTTAGATTACTGTTAACTTGTTATTAAAATTAAAAAATAGTATAACAAATCCCCTTTTTTAATAATTAAGTAAGGGAAAATTGCTTTATAGCTATAGTAAATGACTTTAGACGGCTTTGGCCGGCTTTGGCCTGTAGTTATTATATTTGTACAGCAATTACTGGGAGAAGATTATATATTTGATTAAAGCCCACTTATGTAAAAAAAAATAATAAAATTCTTCGCCTTGCCCCCCAGCAGGCTTGCTGCAGATGGGGGGGGATGCGGGAAAAGATACCATTATATGTTAAATTTAAATCTAACCAAATTTAAGGGACATCCTTTCATTTAGTATCTGCTTCTCCATGGCCTTTATATACATCCATTAGGTTACTAGCCCTTACAACATATGCAGTTTTATCATTTCATGGTTTTTATTATGCAGGAAATAATTTAATTATGCCTTTTCTGTATTAATCAGATTAGAGTTGTAGGGGCTGGTATGCAGTTTATAGCTTATAATCCATTGTACAACTATTATAATTGACAATGCTGTTGTAATAATATTATTTATAGTGGAAAAACTATATATAAATAAGTAGTAGTGTATAGTAAATATACTTTTATATGCCTGTACATTCAAACTAAAATTTCTAAAAAAAAATAATAATTCACATGTACCTAAAATATTAAAATATATAATATATGCATTGTACACATATAATTAAAATAACTATTTAAAATATACTATATTTATATGTAATTTTATCATTATTTATTAATTCAAATATGTTATATTTACCAACAATAATGTCTATTCTTGAAGTATTAGCTGTCACTATTCCTGTTTTATTAGCTGTAGCCTTTGTAACCATAGCTGAGAGAAAAACAATGGCTAGTATGCAAAGAAGATTGGGTCCTAATTCAGTTGGTTGATACGGTACTCTTCAGGCATTTAAGGGGAAACAAGTACGACATTTTCACACTACTCGTTTATTACACAACAAACCTGAAAGTTACGCTGACAATGATAACTCTTCAAGCATTATATTCACTAATGCTATTAAAGGATTATATAAGGATAGATTAGCCCCGGTAAAAGTCTTTTCTGATAAAATATTATTTTCTTGTTCTAATATACTAGATATTAAGGAAAGATCAGACTTTTTTAAAGAAATAGATAATAAAGGAGGTATCTACATTATACAATATAAACACGACTCTTTAGTTTACTATATAGGTAGAACTATAATGTTTAGTAATAGACTTAGATCTCATATTAAACACAAAAAAACAGACAAGTTCCATGTTTTTGCTAATATGGTAGGTTGAGATAATTTCACTATAGGTATTGTGGAAATCTGTAATGCCGATCTGCAAGGGATTAGGGAGAACTATTACCTGCAAAAATATTTACCCCTGTTAAACTCTACCTTTTTTTCTAAATACTCAGAAATTGCTATCTTAAAAACTTTAAGTAGCATATTATTATCAAAAAAACCTTTAGAAGTACAAACTTCTATTAGTACTAATATCAGGGAAAAAGTGACAATATGAGTGTATAAACTATGTACTACTCATGTTGAAAAAACATTTGTCAAATATGATAGTTTAAATAAAGCCAGCAAAGGTACAGGACCTTGCAGGGATTCAATACAAAGATATCTTAATACAAATGTTCCTATAAAAGGGTTTTTATATTACACTAGCCCTATAGAACACTTTAATGCTGCATTTAACTTAGCTAAAAGTTCCTTCAATGAGTTAAAGATAGATGGTAATTTATCAAAAAAAGTTTGAGTCTATACTATAAAAAATGGTGAAGTAATATTAGTTAACAATCAACCATTTTCTTCTAGAGAACAGGTAGCTAAATTTTTAAATACTATACATGGTATAGTAAGATACTATATAGATTCCTGGAAATCTCAAGGCTTAAATGGTTATTATTTATTCAATAACCCTTTAGATAGTGCACAATTTAACAGTTTATTGGAACTATCTAAAGAAAAACCTATATCTTCCAAAATTTCAGTATGAGTATACAATGCTAAAACTATGGAATTAATTAATGACACACCTTTCCCTAGTATGCAGAAATGTGCAGACTATTTTAAGTTAGATTACCGTACTATATCTATTCATTTAGATACTATGCTTGCTACTTTTAAAAACGAGATGTTGGTTTATTTCTTCTCCAGCGAAGCTGGTTTTGAGGTTAAAAAGGAACTTCTTTTAGCTACTAAAAAAGCAACTAATGTTACTACTAAATTATGAGTTTATAAAAAGGTGGATGGTAAATACAATTTGATCGGAGATAACCAACCTTTTAGTTCTAAATTACAAGCGTGTAAGGCTTTAAATATCAGTCCTAAGACTATTGCTAAATTTATTGATTCTCACAATAGCTATAAAGAATTATTTTTCTTCAGTGAAAAAATTAGCTTACTTTAAAAAGGTTGTGTTAATAGTATATAATTTTAGTATCTATTCATTTAGTTATTTTATTTCACCCCACTTTATTTTTTTTTATTGTGTATTGTAGATAAATAGCTACAAAAAAATCAGGAAGCAGTTTAGTTTTGTAATAATTGTATATGTAAATGTTTGTAACTTGTACTGCAAGTGCCATAGTGTTTTGATAAATATCTTGATATTTATGTTTCTTATATCTAATGATGGTGTTTATTATTGCACTATGAAAAATAAAACTGTATGCTGGAAACTCCTTAATTTTATTCCGGTTTAATTCTTTCACGCAAAGGCGACGCAAAGGCCAGTGGGTTTTTTTATTTCCTTTTATTGTTATATACTTTTTTATTAAATAATATTTCTATTCTTTAGTATTAAAAATTATATAAGAAAACAGCGAATTTACAGATTAATTAAGGACAATCAGCAGGAAACTTTGTTATATCCTTCTTAAGGTTATTAGATACTTAGGACCAGTTAATTTATTTTTTTAGATATAACAAAGTCTCCTCAACGACTAAACGTTTTACATATTTCTCATCTAAATAATAAGAAAATAGAAATATGGTGATATAGTCTAACCCTTATGGTAACATAAGGGTAAAAATTATAAGAATATAAATTATTGTAAATCATTATAACCTCACGTGTTGCAGATGCCCTTAAGCTTTTATTAAAAGAGTATGTTTCTCCTACACAAGCCAACATATTTTTATTTTTCCTTGGTCCTATTATAACTTTAATTTTTTCATTATTAGGCTACGCCGTTATACCTTTTGGTCCTGGTTTAATGTTGCTGGATTATAATCTGGGTATATTATATCTTTTAGCTATGTCTTCATTAGCTACATATGGAATCTTGTTGGCTGGATTAATTACTAGTCCCCCTATTATGTGAATAATTAGTGGAAAATCGGGTAAATTTCAAGAAAGACTTATCTTAAGTCAACTTGAAGCGAAGCATGGATATATTTTCTTAGTATACATCAAGGTTATCTTCTTCCTACTTGAAGAAGGAAGCCTATGGTGTATAAGAGTGTATCATGAACGTTCAACGACTAGTAGATGAGTTTATAAGAAATACAATAATTCTACCACGAGCGCCCGAAGTCTTGCTTTATATCTGGTTTTCACTCCAAATCCACCCGCTCCCTTAAGGGGAAGGGTAGAACTTTACAATTATTTATGGCCTGACTTTGTTTTTTACTTTTTATACATATAGAGGGAATTAGCCTTGATTGTGAATATATTTATAGCAGTAGTGTTTGCATGTCTTCTAAAGTACGAACCATATTATTCAAAGATATAAGACAATGTTATACTACCCTGGTTACTGAGAATGACAACACCGAAGATTTACAAGCTTTACATTCTACATACATAAGAGAATTGTACAAAGATAGGGAGGCTCCAGTAATACCTTTTGATCGTGATTTAATTTTAGCTACTTGTTACCATTGCTTAGATAAGAATAAAAGATCTGAGTTCTTAAAAGAGTGAGGATCTAAAGGTTGAATATAAGTATAACCCTTTTATTTATTATATAGGGAGAACTACTCTGTTTAAAAGAAGATTTAATAATCATCTTTTAGCTAATTCTACTAGCAAATTACATGTATTTTTGAAGCTAGTAGGTTGAGAGCATTTTGACATTTCTATTTTAGAGGTTTGTTCTTCTGAAGAACAAGGAGCAAGAGAGAATCACTATCTTCAAAAATACTTACCTCTATTAAATACTGCTTTTTCTTCAAAAATGACCGAATCTGCTATTTATTCCAGTTTAACTAGTAAATTAGTCGCTCTTAAATCTACTCCTGATTCTTACGTTTCTGGTCAATCTATTCCTGTTTATGTGTATGAGGTATATGACACACATATAAATAAAACATGTGTTAAATATAATAGTATTACGGAAGCTAGCATCGGTGAAAAAATTGCTAGAGGTACTTTAGGAGTTTTTAGAGATACTAATGTACCGTTTAGAAATAAGTTATACTACTCGAAACCCATTATAAATTTTGAGTTGACATTTAATTTATCTAATCGTGCATCAAGTGGTCTAATGCTTAATAGTAATATAGCGAAACAGGTTTGAGCTTACAATGCCAAAACCCTAGAATTAATAAAAGGTAGCCCGTTTCCCTCTAAAAGTCAAGCATCCACTTCGTGTAGGTGTTAGCCGTAATGTTATAACCACGGCTCCGCCGAGATACTTGGAAAGCAGAAGGGGTGAAGGGTACTTATTTATTTAGTAGACCACTGGGAGCTAAAGAAGTGGAAAGTCTTATTGAGTCTTCACAAAGACTAGAATTGGGTAATAAAATCAAAGTTTGAGTATATGATACTAAAACACTTGAATTGGTTAATAATTCACCCTTTTCTAGCTTGCTATCTGCTGCTAATCACTTCAAAGTTAATTATCGTACTATCTCTAGGCATTTAGATACGAAATTAGCTAGTTCTCAAAATAAAACTCTTGTATATTTTTTTACAAAAGAAATAAATTCAATTGTAAAAAGTGAACTTTTAAAAAATACAAATAGAGCTCAATACGCCCGTACTCAGATATGAGTGTATAAGTTAGATGAGAATGGTGTGTTAAATTTAATTCCCGATCAACCATTTAAAACCAAACGGGAAGCTATTCGTGTTCTCAAAATTCACATTACTGTATTGAATAAATATTTGGATTCTTTTGAAATATACAAGGGATTTCTGATTTTCAGCTCTCCTCAAAATTCTGAGGATAGATCTAAATAGATAGTGTACGTATAACAACATAAAAACATTTGTCACAGTTCCGTTCTTTTTTTTGTATATTTAGCATAGGAAGTCTATAACCTATTCTCCTTGCTTAATTATGGAATACGGTTATAAACAAGACTATGACATAGTCTGAGCCATCTTGTGAAAGATGGAAGTAAAAGATAAAGAGCTTTTACGATAACAATACTGGGTCAGCTAATTCTAAATATGCTTTTTTAGGTTCATTAAGAAGCACAGCTCAATTAATTAGTTATGAATTAATTTTGAGTTCTGCCATATTATTAGTAGTTTTATTAGCAGGTAGTTTAGATATAACTGTTATAATAGAAGCCCAAAGAGCTATTTGATATATAGTACCTTTATTTCCAATATATATTATATTTTTTATAGGATCAATTGCAGAAACAAACCGAGCACCGTTTGATTTGGCTGAGGCTACTAAGGATTTGGTCTCTCTAAAGATCACTGTATGCTGGAAACCATCGCTACGCGATACAATCAGCAGGAAACTTATGTTTTTCTACTTATGTAGAAGGTAAAAAAGGATCCTCAGAGACTATACGTGATCATTTAATATAGTACTTATATTAAATAAGATATAGTCCAAATTATAATTAAAATAGAAAATAATTATATTAGGAATCAAGTTTAGATATGAATCCCACTGTTATCGACTTAAAGCCGAGTTGCCTAGTGTTATTAGGTTCTATTTACACGACACCTAATAATAAAGTTTGTACGGTAACTAGGCGTAGATATTATTCTACTTCGATTTCAGACTCACAATTACCTACCCCTGTTCCTATTTTAACAATTAACAATTTGAATAATGAAGATTCTATTAAAAATCATAAAGAATTATTAAAATACAAAGGAGGTATTTATTCTTTTATTAACACTGTAAATGGTAATCAATATATTGGAAGCGCTAAGGACTTTTATTTAAGACTTAATGAACATCTGGACAATAAAAAGTCTAATGTTGCTTTACAAAAAGCATTTGTTAAATATGGCTTAGATAAATTTAATATTTATATATATGAATATTTTACATATGAAAGTAAAATAATTAGTAACAAAGCTTTAACTGACTTAGAGACCACCTATATCCAAAAATTTAATTTTGAGACTCTTTATAATTTTAAGGCTATTGCTACAAGCTCTTTGGGTTATAAGCATACTGAAGAATCCAAATTAAAGATGGTAGAATATTATAGAGATAAGAATAATCATCCTATGTTTGGTAAAAAGCATACTAGTGAAACACTTGCTTTTATTAGTAAACCCGGTGAGTTAAATCCAATGTTTGGGAAAAACCACAGTGAAGCCACTAAGGCTATTTTAAGTGAAAGAAAGAATAAATACCCTTTAGGTGTAGGTATCTATGACTTAGATAACAATTTAATTGCAAAGTTTAAGAATAATGTAGAGTTAGCTAATCATTTAAACATATCTAAAGTTACTGTGGGTAAATATTTAAATTCTAATCTTATATATAATAATTCTTATTATTTTAAACCCATTTTCTAAAAAAAAATTGGTTTAAATTCACAAAATCATAATCATGGAATCAGAATTAGTTAGTGGATTTATGACAGAACATTCAGCAGTTATATTTGTATTTTTCTTTCTAGCTGAATATGCTAGCATAATACTTATTTGTATTTTGAACAGTATTTTATTTTTAGGTGGTTATTTGTTTGATTTTAATTATTATCTATATCCTTATTTTTATTTATTACAATTCATTGAAGGAAATAGTTATATGTATCTAACAGATAATGAATCTAATTTTAATGTAATTGATTTTGATAATTACAGTACAATAATAGGAACAGTAATAGGTGGTATAGTTATAGGAGTTAAAGCTTGTATGATGATCTTCACCTTTATTTGAGCACGTGCATCTTTTCCAAGAATACGTTACGACCAACTTATGTCGTTCTGTTGAACTGTTCTATTACCAATAGTTATTGCATTTATTATACTAGTCCCTTGTATTTTATATAGTTTTGAAATAATGCCTTGTAACATACCTTTACTATAAATTTGCATTTATAAACATTGTATATTATAATTTAAATTAATATATATTAATATAACCTTTACTAACTTCATATTGACCAAAGCCCTTAATTTTAATTAGGAGAGAAGGTACGATTAAATACTATCCTTTATCCAGACTAAATTCTCCTTCCTTATATTACACTAATCATCCCAGCAGACCTGCTGGGGGGGCAAGGTGATAATATAAGGAAGGTGACTTTCAAAGGATTTCAAGAATCCTAGTGCAGGAGAGGCTTTTATATAGAGACAACCCCTGGGTCCTCGGACTGGCTGAATCACGGTCTCACGAAACCTGATTATAGTGATAAAATCTTAAACTAAAATATGAACACAAAAAGAAAGGAAATTCTTACTCCTGTATTGGATAAACTCACAAAGGGAATTACAATTGAATGTCGAAAAGACGTTATAATAAGCAAAGAAAGAGTATTTCCACTGTACAGTGGGAATATTATAACGAATAAGCCAAAACATTTACGTACGTTTTCTCCTAAACTTGCTTCTCTTAAACTTGCTTCTGGTTCCTTTACTTCGTTGTGGGGTGCTACTCTGATACATAAACCATCCCCCCAGCAATGCTGCAGATGGGGGGGAAGCCTGTTTATATTTGTCTCCTTCATGTTTAGGTAAAAAGGTAAAACTAAAAAAAGCTAAATTAGTTGTATAAAGGTAAATTTATTATAAATTAATACTATAACATGAATTATAACGACTTCTACCATCAGCATACATAATAGTATAAAAAATTGTCCTAATTTTTATAAACACGGCCCCGCCGAGGTAAATTACAAGGGTGATTTTTTTTTGTACCAGAATTCTTTATGAGGCTAATTTTAAAGATTAAGAAATAAGTGATTTAAACACTTAACCTGCCGTGTCCAACGGATGCTCTATCAATTGAGCTAATTTCTTTTTTTTTGCTCCCCAAATTAAGTATCTAATATTATTTTATGAGAACTAAGATTTAAAGTCAGATTTACAGTAATAAGAGTCCGATTAAGAGTAAGATTCATATTAAAAGTAAAATAATATAATATTATAAATAACCTATATGAAGCGATTCATCAAAACTCCTGCCTAAAATTCCGGCTAATTCTTTTAAATTAATAAGTAAATCCTCCTTTAAACCTTCAAGTCTAATAAAAGTATTTACTGATACATCTTTAAATATTCTTTTTAACATAGGATTTTCTATGTTTTCTATAATTTCAGCGAACTCCGCCATAAATAGATTTAATTGATCAATAAATTCAACCAAATTATCATATAGCACAGCCAAATCAGCTATAGAAATACTAGAGAAGTCAGAATGTGCCATTACAACACTATTAACTGTATCTATGAAAAAATTAATACTATGTTATTCATGAGAGTAATGAATGTTTTAACCATGTCATACCCATATATAGCTGTCATCGTAGACAGACCAATATATAAAGCAGTTTTTATTACAATGAATCCACCTAATACAGGTATAAATGTTAAACCTCCATTACTATTCAAAAGTTCGCCAGGTTTATGCGAAGTACACTGTATGACAAACCAACTAGTTCCAATATGGTTTCCCATCGGTAACGATAGTATACCATTATTATTATTCTTTACGATAATAATAATCAACTCATTCTTTAAACTTTATTATTCTTATTTAATTTTCCATCTAATTTTACAATATAGTAGCCTTGGGTCTAGGAATGATTTATTAGATTTAGTCTTAATTACTAACAATAAACTTTGTTCCTATAAGGGATTTATTTTGCCTTACTCTTAGGTAGCTAAAATACCACTTACTCACCTGTACACCACTTCAATATTACCAACCCTC
>Ga0247766_1000013_pt1 | contig 96680 bp, 170 predicted proteins | sample UWRJL223509R6_FD_179946 | JGI IMG/M metagenome (GOLD analysis project Ga0247766, IMG submission 179946) | Plant litter microbial communities from Arlington Agricultural Research Station in Wisconsin, United States - UWRJ-L223-509R-6 | ecosystem: Environmental > Terrestrial > Plant litter >... | reverse complement strand
TATGCCGCTCCGGGCGCGCGGCGCATCGCGTCGTTCATGTGGGCTACAAGCTCGGTGAACATTCGATCGGCGGCGATGCTCTTGCGACGAAGGTTCTCCATGGACCCCGCTTCGCCTTCGGTGGCGATCAGGTCCACGGTGACCGGGTTCTTCTGTCCAAACCGCCAGCATCTTCGCGTCGCTTGATACTTTTGCTCGTAGCTATGGGATGCGAAAGAAACTACGTCCGAGCAAAACTGCCAGTTCAAGCCCCAGGCACCTATCTTAGGCTTGCAAATCAGGACGCGCAAAGATCCGGAGGCAAACGCCTCGTAGATCTCTTCGCGCTCTTCGTCGCCCTGGGAGCCCTTCACTTGCCGAGAGCCGGGGATCAATCTTTCCAGGAGATCGCCTTCGGGGTTCAGATGGCACCAAACCACGGCGGGGCGATTATGGGCGACCAGCTCGGCCGCCTTCTCGCATCGTTCCCGAATCGTTCGCCGCCGCTCTTCGCCCTCCTCTTGCATGTTCGAGGCAGGTACAGCGAACAGGTATCCGTCGGGCAGCGTTCGGGCCTCTACCACGTGCTCGCGCTCGATCAAGGGCGGGAGGTCGAACCCTTCGTCGGAAAATCCGAGATCCGACGGCTTACGACAGGCGCGAGCCCACGAACAGACCCATTTCCAGAAGGGTACTTCGGCATGCCCCTTGAAACGCCACTTCGCCGCACCTCCTCCGTGAACGCCCCACTGTCGGCCGGTGCCGATGTTGTTTTGATCGTTGCGGAAGTACCGGCCGAGCATGTCCACTAGGCCAAGGTCCCCCAGGGCCTCGCTCGCGGTGCCGAGTTCGGTGTAGTCGTTTGGCGCAGCAGTCGCCGTGTAGAGTGCACGATACTTAACCTCGCGCAAAAACTCCGTCACCTGCGCGCGACGCCTGCCGTTAAAACCCTTCAGGCAACTCGATTCGTCGCACAGAACGGCCGAGAAGTCGGCTGGGTTGTAGTGCTGAATCTGTTCGTAGTTCGTGACATAGATCCGCGCGCCGGGCTTCAGATCTCCGCCGCGCGTCCGCGTCACCTCGATACCGAACTTCTCGCCCTCTCGGACGGTTTGCTGTGAAACGGCGAGCGGCGTAAAGATCAGTGCCGGTTTGTTCGTGTACCGCACGACGTTCTCGGCAAAGACGAGCTGGCAATACGATTTTCCGAGACCACAGTCGGCCAGCGTGGCCGACCGGCCCATCCGAATTGCCCACTCGGTTAGGTGCGCCTGGAAGTCGAACATCTCGCTCGGAATCCAGATCGGGGCGAACCCTCCCTCGCTTCCGAGTTGCGACTTACGGCGAATGAACTCGGCGTAGCCGCTCATTTTTTCGCCTTCCCCGGGTCGCCGGTTGCCAGCCAGTTCTCGATCCAAGACTGAATGAGCGGAGAAGCCTTGCGGTCGGGCTTGAGTCGACGCTGGAATTGGCGACGCAGAGACAAGGGGACGCGGACGGTTACGATGACTTCGGGTTCCATGCGCGGAAAGATAGCAGAAGGTAGCGGGAGGCGTCAAGGGCGATCCGTCACCAATCCTGCCATCTCGCCCTCCGCGCAATCGTCAAGAATCCCACGGCCGAGACGTGCGCATGAAAAAACGCCTTCGCCTCGCCGCCCATCATTTTGCGCAGTTCGTCCGGCATCGGCATCTCCTGGTAGATCGTCCGCGCCTCGTCGTACACCAGGAATTGCCCATGATCATCTCCGCCGATCGGAATCTGAACTTTGACGATCATGTCGCGAGCGGGCCATTTCTTCGCGCGACTCACGGTTTCCTCCCGCGAAGGGTATGGCACTCGCCGCACTTGAAATGGTCGCCCCGCGCCATGACGATTTACCTTCGACATGTTCGTCCCTCCCTTTACTGCCACCCCGACGCTTCGACGCCTGGTATGCCCCGCCCGGAATGGGCGACGCGGCCGGAGTGTCAGGGCGGCAGTAAAAGGGGCTCGCGAGAGGAATTCATTGCGAGCCTTTACTTTAAGTCAAGCTAAAACGGAATATCGTCATCGTACGGAGGCGCTCCGTCGTCCGGTGGCCCGCCGACGAGACCGACCGTCGCACCGTCCGCGCGCTCGGACGCTGTATCCAGCCCCGTGGCCTTGCGGAAGAACTTGGCCGCCGCCGCTCCGGTCGAGCCCTCGGCGACCGAATCGCGCACCTTGTTGATGAACGACACCTTAAGCTTCCGCTGATCCTTGTACTCTTCCCACTTCATGCGAAAAGACAGCGGCTTGCCTTCGACGAAGCCCGGCAGGTGGTTCTCGGCGTAGCTGGCGTTCGCAAGGTCCGCAGCGGTGACGCCGAAAATATCGAACGTCTCAAGGGCTCGATCCGCCGTTTTCTTCGTCAGCCAGATCACAAAGTCAGTCAGGTCATTGGTGTCCGCGCGGATGGAAATCGCGAATCCGATCGTTCCTTTGCCGCTCTCGATCCACCTGCCCGGCCCTTCGACAACTCCGTTGTAGGTCGTATCTTCGTAGAGCGCCATCGCTTACACCCCCACCAGCGCGGCCTTGCGGGCGTCCTTGAGAGTTTCCAGTTCGGTGTAGAGATCCTCGCCGAGCTTCGTTTTCTTGCCGCTCGTGAGGCTCCACGCCGCCTTGAGCGCGGCGAGGTCTGCCGCCCCCTGGATTGCGGTGCGGATCTGCGCGCCGAGTGTGTCGCGCTCCGCCGCGGCGACTTCCTTTTCCTTGAGCGCGGCCTCGGCATCATGCTCCGCGGCGCTGTCCGGGTCGCCCATGGGAACATGGTCGCCGCCGGTCAGGTGCGAGAGGAGCGGCTGGAAAAGCTTGAAGCTCGGGTTACGGTACACCTTGCCCTGTAGGATTCCGGAGCGGTCCTTTTCGATGTACAGCTCGATCACGAGCTGTTCGTTTTCGTCCAGATGCGGAGGGCGCATCCGGCCGAGCACGTGTGGCTCGTGCGGCGTCTCGCCCTCGGCCTTCATCTTGGTCCCGACGACCTGAGTCTGCCCGTCGTCGTCCTCTTCGATGATCACGCCCTCGCGCCCGCAGATGATTACGTGCGCGGGCATGTCGAGCAGGCGAGCCATGAGCCGCTTGTATGGGCGCTTGATCTCTCCCCATGCCGTAATCGGGATGCCGCCCTTCGAAGTCCGCTTGCCCTGGTAGGCGTTCATCGCCGCTTCCCATAGGTGGGTGATGGAGTCGAGCACAATCACGCCGTAGGCGTCCATATCCGCTTCGGTCGCGACTTCGAGCGCCTCGTGGATCGAGCGCGAAACAACGCGGTCGAAGTCGAAAGCGCCCGGGTGGACGGCCCGCTCCTGAATCGACCGTAGGTAGAAGTCGGTCCCGCGCTCGGTGTCGATCACGAGCATGCGCTTCTTCATCGCCGCTGCGCAGCCCTCGCCGATCAAGAGGGATGTAAGTGTCTTTCCGCTCCCGGCCTTGCCGTAGAGTGCGAGCTTCAGGAATCCTTGTTCCGGTTTCGCTTTGCCGTACGTTTTTCCTGCCATGGGTTGCTTCTCCTTTTTGGGCATTCCGCTCCGTTTGATCTGAGGGCGCCCGGGTTTGTGTGCTGCCTTTGTGCTACTTCAAAATTTCGTCGGCGCAACCGGATGAACGTCCGGCGGCCGAGTGAGCGTATTCAAGTGGCGGCGAATGACGACGGCAGTCTCTGCGGCCTCGATCGCCAGGCGTCCGGCACCTTCCGATCGTCGCTCGGCGTACAGGGCGGCGAAGACTGAGGCGGCGAGGGCCTCTAGTGATGCGTCGATCATGGCGCGCACCTCTCTTCGATATCGCTACGGCATTTCGCGCAAACGGGCATTTCTGGCATTCCTTCCGTCGCCGCCCAAAATCCGCACCGAGAGCAAGTCTCGCCGTGTAGCGCGGGAATTCTGACGTCATGATTACGAACCGCGTTGCGGAGCGCCGCGCCAAGCTCCTGACTGAGCACTGAGGCGGGAATGCGCGCCGCGAAAGCTTCCGGCTCCGGCCGGTTCGCCTCGATCTCGGGCTCGGACTCGATCGGCGGGATGGGCGGGATCTGCGTCCATCCCGGAACCGGCTCCGGATCGCCGTCGAAGCGCGGGCCTTCGTTGCGGCAGGGTCGAAACCACGCCGTGCCGTCCGCCGCGAGCGCCCATTGCCCCGCCTCGTTGCTCTCGAACGAGACCATGCGCCGCGGGTCACCCTTCGCGTCCTCGGCCCCCATGATCGCCTTCGTGACGGCGGCAGCTCCCGCAGCGCAGCCGGCCGCGAAGTTTTCCATGCGATCGGCGAGGGTTGATTCCAGATCGGCAAGGCGCTTCTCTGCCGCCTCGGCCCGGAGCCACTCTTCATGCATCGCCTCGGATGTCGCGACGCCGATCTTCACCAGGCCATCGGCTCGCGCCTTCTGTTCGTTCATGCCGCGCTGGGCTGTTACGGCATCGGCTTGCGCGATGTGCCAGGACTCGGCATTGCGCGTGGCGACCCCTTGCCATTCCGAGGCCGCAAGCCCTGCTTTCTCGGCCCGATCCTTCTCGGCCGCGAGCTGCGTCTCAAGTTCGGCGATGCGAGCGGCGGATTCCGCGCGCCCCTGATCCCGACCGAGCGCGACAAGGAGCTTGGCGAGTTGCGCAGTCGCCGGGGCCTCCGGCGAATCCATATCCTCCATTTGCCAGTGACCGCCGCCGAGGGATCGATGCAACGTCGGTGGGCAGTCGGGATCGGCTTCGATTTCGATCTTCCAGCGAATCCCGCTGTTCTCGAAAAAGGTTTGGTGGAATCCGCTTGGATCGATAAAAGGGAGGGATTCAGGAGCCCGATCAAGGCTCGCCTCAAGCTCGGCGATGCGCTCGCGGGCGGCAACGAGGTCGCGCTGATCAACGGCGCAACCGTCCCGCCACGTATCGCACTCTCGCTGAAGTGTTGCTATTCGCTCGCGAGTCGCCGATTCAAGCGCATCGATTTTCTGAGCGAACCCCTGCTCGCGACCGAGGGCGGCGAATTCGCGGCACAGAATAATCTCGTGCGGCGCCCGCCGGTCAGAAAGCTTGACCGCGACATCTCCCGCGCCGGTCATCTCGAACAAGAGTGGACATTTACCGGGAGCGGCGAAGATCCGCCATGCTTGCCCTTCGTGCGAGAAGATCCGCGAGCCACCCGCCTGGGCCTTGTCGGCCTTGCGCTCACTGCTCTCGGTCGCGAGGCGGGCGAGTTCTCGGAGTACGTCCGGCCCATAGCCGTTGCTGTAGAGCACCCGACACTTGCCGCCCGCTTCTGACTCGAATCGATAATCAAGGTCGCCCATATATCCCCTCCGCGCCGTCGCCGGCATCGTCCACTATCTCTTCGTAACCGCTTTCGATGTACTGCGCCACGTGATCCGCGAGGCAATCCATGACTTCGCGCTCGACTTGGCCTTCCGGAGTGTCGCCGTCGAAATCCTCGAACGTGACGACCTCGGAATTCTCGCCAAATCCCGCATAGCGAATCCGCGACCAGATTCGGAATTTACGCATGGTTTTCGTGCTCCGGGTTCGTCGGGACGCCGAGGCGATCCAAGATCAGCGAAGAATGACCGTCACGTCTCGCCCGCTTCATGAGAGCGAAGACGAAAGCGTCAACGTTGAACCCTCCATCGTCGGTGACGCACTTCGTCGCGAGCAGGCGGAGTGCCTCGAATGCCAGCCCGCAATTCGGCGGAGTCCAGGCCGTCACGCCCCAACCCTCGCCGGACCCGACCGCCGCAAGGAACGGAACGCCGCGCTCTTTGCACTCTCGTCCGAGCGTGAGAAGTAGCGGCCCAACCGTGGATTCGTACCACTCGTCAAGCTCCTCGGCGGAGTAGGCTTCGTCGGCGCTCACGACTTCGAATCCGATGCGCCGTAGCGACCGACAATGCGGAAGTCGCCCGGGTAAGCGAGGCGCCAAAGCTCAGAGCGCTCGCCAAGAGTTCCGTTCTTGAGGATTCTTTGGCCGACGAAGTAAGCGGCAGGCTCCTTGCCGCAAGAGAGCTGGTACCCATCGGCCGGCGCCTTTATATCGGTCACTACGTACCGCCGCCGCCCTCTCAGAATCTCCACTTCGTCGCCGACCTTGGTGCATTCGCGCGCCTGAACGTATGCGTCGGCGGTTCTTTGCGCCTCACCTTGCGCGTCCGCGAGCGCCACTGCCGCAAGCGTCGCCCTTTCCTTCATGTATTCGAGTTCCGTGCTCACGTCGCATCTCCCGGGTCGGTCTCGTGCTCGAACTTGTAGGTGAAGCCGCAGCCCTTTTTCGAACAGTGCGCGGAGTAGTCCACGCGGAACGATCCATGTTCGTTCATGTTGATTTCGTAGTTCTCGGCAAGAGTGCGGCCTGGATCGACCGGCTTTTGTGCCGCAAGATCAAGGGCGAGGAATTCGTTCGCCGAGACATTGCCGATCGCCTCGTCTCGCCGCTTGATCGCGTCGGCGGTCGCCACGGCGGCGGCATTGAAGCATCGCGGGCAGGTGGTCCAGTTGTCGGCGCCCATGGCTACGGGGCCGCTTTCGCTCGCGGGAATCCGCGCTCGCGCAGCCCTTCCGCGATCAGGGCGCGGGCTGCCTCGGTGTAGTTCTGGTAGTTCTCGGAAAACTCCATTAGGGCCGACCAAAGCGGCTCCGAAACCGTGATCAAAATTCGCTTCGGCTGGTACTTCGTGGCCTCTTTCTGTTCCGCCATTCCGTCCTCCCGTCCATCCGCCGCCCGCCAATCGAGCGCCGGAATCATCATGCCACAAGGCGGCGTCTCGCGTCAACCGCAAAGAATCGCGACGTGGCACGGACAGGGGCTTGACGCACTCTCTCGGGTTATGCCATCATCGCCTCACTGGAGGGAAATCGAATGACAATCCAAGAGGCGCGAGACCGAACGAAGGGAATGACCGACCGGCAGCGGAGCCTGATCTTGAGCGCGCTGATCGGGCGGATCGAGGGCTCGGAAGAGAATGCAGGCTGGCAAGCGGATCCCATGGCGCACGTCCTAGGAATACTCGACCGCTCGATCGCCACATGGGAGAACGTTGATCTGGGGGGCAAGCCGTGAACAAGGAATCCATCGGCCATTTCAACGACGGCAACGAATCGGCGCGAGAGATCTACGCCCGCGGCGGATTGCGCGAACAGGGCGGTTCACTGAACCCGCACCCCGCCGGAACCGAGGCGGCGGCGGACTGGGCTCGCGGATGGACCACGCTCTGGGATGCGCAGGAGGGAGGGTTTGCCGCGTGGGCCGCGAAGAACTTCCCGCGCGGAACTGGCACGGGTACGGACGGCGCCGGCAATTTCACTTACCGGGCAACCGGTTGGTTTCAGGGGAATTGGTAGCCATGGCGATCGAGAGAGAGCCGAACGAAGCGCTCGCCGTCGCCTTGGCGCGCTACGCGGATGATGCCGTCCACGGCGACCGCGACAAAGAGGCCGACGCCCACTATGTCCTGTCGCGCCTAAAGTATCGACTCGGCGCCGAAGAGATCCGAGATACTCGCAACCGGTCTCAACGATAAGGCCCAGGAAATATGGTGGAATTCATGAGTACCGAGACTAGGCCGACCGACGACGAAATTATCGCCGAGTGCTACACGGAAGAAAGTGCGGCGAACGCAAATATCACGATCTGCAAAGCCCTGATCGCCCACGGAAAGACTTTCGAATCAGGTCCCGGGATTCCGGAAGGCCGCGGTCGAGAAAGCGCGGAGATCGTGGCGTACGGATTTCGGAGCGGCGTCAGTCGCGAATCTCTTCGCGGACTTGGATCATTTCTGTTGAAGCTCGGCGAAGAAGTCGAGCGCATTCGGAGGAATTCATGAGCACCGAGAACACGTCAACGCCGACCGAGCCCGAATGGAATCCATCGAAGGCGAAGGCCCACCTGCGCAGATGGGTAAGCCGCTTGCTCCGCGAGGTCCGCGACATCCGCGCAAACATGCAGGAATGGGGCGAATCCGAAGAGGAATTCAGGCTCGGACTTCTGCAATACCTCGGCGAGTCCGAGTGGAGCGTGGAATATCACGCGGCCCGGGCGAAAGGCTTGACGATCGAAGAGGCCGAAGCGGTGGCCGATCTCGCGGCGCCGGAAGATGGGCAATAGATGACCCCCGAGACCGACGCGACCGCATGGCCCTACGCCCTCACGCTGACCACCACGGACGGCAATCGGCGCTTCCGCTTCCGGGTCGATCCGGTACCGGAGTCGTTGCCGTTCGGGCGCATCGGCGAGCCGAGCGGATGCCGTCCGCCGGTCGATCCTGGCCCGATGGTCGGGATGATCGTCGCTGAGCGGGAGCTTCCGCCGAGCGCTTCCCGGGCGTGGACGATGCCGACATGGGCCGATGTCGCCGCCATCGGCTTCGCCGCGAAGGATGCCGGGCTCGGTCGCTTGGGCGCTCTGCCGTCGTCGTATTACATGCCGCCGAGATGGTTCGTTGCATCGCCGCTGGCGGTGACGGGCGTTGCATGGGATCGATTCGACGGCCGCGCCCGGCTTCGGCAATTGGCGGATCAACTCACGGACGGATACGAAGAGCCGACCGTCGCCGACCTAAACGAATTCGACGAAGACGATGACCGCCGAGAGGAATCAGCTCGGCAGGCCGGGGAGTGCCCAGGATGAAGCCTAATTGCCCCACAGGAGGCGGACGTTCATCCCGGAAGCTGGCCGAGACCGAAGGCGCGATCGAGGCCGAAGAGTGGCGCGCGGTACCAGGGTACGAAGGGATTTACGAAGTAAGTTCGCTCGGTGCACTTGGGAGCCTTGACCGCGTAGACCGCCTCGGGCGTCAATTAAAGGGTCGCGAAGGATTGGGGTACAAAGACCGAGATGGCTACACGCTGGTAGTCCTGTGCGGTCCCAGTGGGCGAGCCGAGGAGTTTCTTCACAGGGTCGTGCTGTTCTCTTTCTGCGGCGCCCCGGGAATTGGTCAAGAAGCACTCCACGGTGACGGCGCGCCATCCAACAACCGCCTAAGCAACCTACGGTGGGGAACGCGCGCGGAGAACATGGGCGATGCTAAGCGCCACGGAACAGTGCGCCGCGGGGAGCGAAGCCCGGCATCAAAGATCACTAACGATCAGGCGCTCCAGGTCGTCGCGCTCCGACGATCTGGAGCGAAGTTGGCGAGTATCGGCGCCATGTTTGGAATAACCGCCACGACCGTCTGCGGGATTTGTCGCGGCCGATCCAGGCAGAGCACCGCGGGCGTGATAGATCCTATTCGAATCAAGGCTAGCGGCGAGCGGGCTGGCAGCGCCAAGCTGAGCATTGCTAAGGCCGACGAAATTCGGCGACTCTTGCGCCGCGGCGACATCACCCAGGCAAGGGCTGGCGCCATCTTCGGAGTCGACTCTTCCACGGTTTGCAGGCTCATGGCCGGCCTCCGGTGGGTCGCTGATGCTGCGGATGGCATGCGATGATTGTCGCGACGACTGCGCTGTCGTGTGGCTCGTGCGGCGTGCCGCAACCAATCGGAACGACGCTCTGTTCGTGCGGCATTGATCCGCGCCTCACGGTGGAGCCCTGCGAGAATTGCCACGGCGGAGCGCGCGAGATCCCGGGCGGCTGCACTCAATGCGACGGGCAGGGTAACGACGAAACGCTGGAGTGCATAGGGCGATTCGAAGATCGGAAGACTCTTGTTGCGCAGGGCTATCGGGTACCAGATGATGAGATCGTCCAGCGTCTCGACAATCCGGCCGCTGAATACCTCCGGCGGTACGGGTTCAGCGGTCACGACGGAGCGGTTCGGAAGTTGATTTTGTTCGAGGACGAAGACGGACTCGATTCGAACATTGTCGCGGATCTCGCGCGACAGGAACTTGATGAGCGCGAAGGTGCGGAGATGCGGGCGGCCGCCGAGCACAACGCGCGAACGGCCGAGCTGCTCGGCGAAGCGATCGAAGCCCTCGAAGAGCGCGGACTCGCCGAGGAATGGTGCGCGATGGCCCGGCCGTTCGCGCGGTTCAGGGAGGCGAAATGAGAGAGCTGAGAGCGGCATCCGATGCAGTGCGCGTCGTCCGCTTACCGGGTGAGGAATTCTGGCGCGTAACGCTATTCGATCGCGAAGTCGGCAGGCCGTTTTCGCACCGCGAGAATGCGCTGAGCATTGCAAGTTTTCTGCGCGGATCATGGAAGGACATTCAGATCATCGCGAGCGACCACGAAGCCGATCGTACCGCCCGCCTTGCCGAAGCGACCCGCGAGTCGATCGATCTGGCGAAAATCAAGGCGAGCGGCCAGGGCGAATCATCATGAGGCGCCGAGCGATGGCCGCCCGCGAGCTGGCCAGAATCCTCGTGCGGCAGGCCAAGTGCCGAGCCGAGCGTCCGGTCTACGAAATCATATGTCGGGACCCGAAGCGCGCCGAGGAGATTCGGGCGATGGGGTTCGCAGTAGATGTCGCGGAGGCGGCATGAGCGACCGAATCAAGGATTGCATGTGGTCCGTGACCATCGCGTTCACGGCCGCCAACGTTCTATTTGCGCTGCTTCCCGGGCAGTCGATCGGTTCTGCCGTGGAAAGGTCGCTCTTCCAGGCGTTCGCGACCTTCTGGGTGTCGCGAAGGATTTCGCAATCGGAGCCGAAGTCATGACCCCGACCGCCGAAGCCCTGCTCGAACTCGCTCGGCTGAGTCTCGCGCTCGGCCGGACAAACCGGATCACGCGCGACGAACTGGGAAACCTCGAATCCGTCGCGACACACACCGTCGGCCTCGCATGGGTGGCATGCTCGCTCGCCGGACTATGGCCCGAGTGGCTGGACCGCGGCGAAGTCGCAATGGCCGCCCTCGTCCACGACGCGCCGGAATGCGTCTGCGGCGACACCCCTACGCTCCGAATCTCGGCACAGGAGCGAGCGGCGAAGGCGGAGCGAGAGACCGCCGCGCTCGAAGAGATCAAGCGCCGTCTCGGAATCCCGTTCGTGCCGTGGGCGCGGTGGCTACAGGACGGCATACGTGACTACGAGGTGGCAAAGGAAGGAGGGCCATGGCCGACGACGGCGCAGATGATTGCGGAATACGGACTGAAGAAGATCGTCGCCGTTCGCTTCGTTCGCGCCGTGGATAAGCTCATGCCGAAGTTCACGCACCTACTGAACGGCGGCACGACGCTCCGCGAAGCCGGGATCGATCACGCCGAGCTTAAGGCCCTGCTCGACCGCCAGCGGGAAGAGCTGCGCGCGTCGCTTCCTTGGCAAGTGGCTTACGGACTCGCCGAGATTCAGCGCGAGCTGTCTGAGTTGACGCTGGCGTTGCCGTTGGAGCCGAAGCAGTGAACGGCTTCGAACTTGACCGTCAGTGCCATGCCGGCGAAGGCTGCGGAGGAGAAGGCATCGTTTCGCGCGAACGACCGGCGATATACCCGGAATACTGCCGCTGCCCGGCAGGCACGGACAGGCTCAACAGGGACGCCGCTGGACGAATCGCCGACCGGCAAAGGAATGGAGGGGCGAAGTGACAAAGGGATCGATCGAAAACGCGATGCGCGAGGCGGCGGAGTTCCTGGCGAAAGCGAACGCCGTACTTAACGAAACTGGCGAGAGTGTCTGGGTTTCTGCTGGAATGAAGACCGGTGCGCTCCGTCGCCAAAGCCTCGAATTGACCCGGGCGTTGGCGGCAATGCGGAGGCCGGGGTGAGCGCTCCCGGGGCTCACGACGCGCTCGCCCGTTTCGACCCGCACGACCAAAAGAGTGCGGCCGATTACGGAAAGCAGATCGCCTCCGATATTTCCGAGGATGCAAGGTGGGGGCGGATAGCATGGGGCGACATCCGCACCGCCTTCGCGCACGCCATCGACGACCTTGAGCGCGAGGGCCTGATCCCTGGCGAGGCTCCGGAGCTGCGGGTAGTCGGGGGCATGGCAGAGCTGCGTTCCAGGCTGGAAAAGATCAAGTCCGATCACGAAGCGAGGACGCAAGAACCCGATCTGTCTGACGAAATGCGGGCCATCCGTGCCGGAGCCGTGAACGGGCTATGGGACGCGATTGAAGCTCTTGACGTGATCGGTGCCAGCCGCGCGCGCCTTGCCCATAGCCGCAGCTCGGAATCCGCATCCGCCCGCTTTAATGCCGCGCTCAAACTGCAAGGCGTGAACCTTGGCCCGGACGTTACGGAGGCCGTCCTGCGGGCGCTGGCGGCCATGGATGAGGTGCCGCAATGATCCCTTGGCTCGTTGCCAGCATCTTCGTCGCGCTCCTTGTGAAATCCTGGAGCCGGGCGCACAACTTGCGAATCCAGGCGCTCGCATGCCCTCACTCCGCCCGCCAGAAGATCGAGCACCTTTTCCTGGTGACAGAAGAGCCCGGCGAGCGGCACGGACTGAAGCTCGCGATGGACTTGATCGACGCAGAGGAAGACTTGGACCCGGACAGCGGGGACTACGGCGCGGCGATCGCAGTTCTCTCGCGGCATGCGCACCGGACCGGCGATGAGCGCGCCGCCATGCTCGAAACCTTTGCCGCTGCCACGAATTGCCCGGAGTACGCGGGCCTGGTTGAGGCTTCGGTCTCGCATATCCTGAGGGAGGGAACATGATTAGCGCTTCTATTGGATTTCTTGCAGTCGTCGGCGCGCTGGCGATCTGCCGATGGGCGTTCCACGTCGAAGCGGACGACCGGCCGGTCATGGATCTGCTGTTCCGACGCATTCGCAGTCGATCGGCACACATGAACCGATCGGGGGTGGACGGTGCGTCGGCTGCGCTCTACCCGCCGTCTTTATGGACTAGGTGCCAGAACCCGGAATGCGGCAAGTTGGCTCGCGGCGCTCATTCTTGCGCAGCGCCGACGCCTGAGAATGTGCGAGTATTCAAGCGGGCTTGATGATCGACCTGAGCCCGCTCGCGAGGGTGGGCGGGCTTGGGCCGGGCATTTCTGCTCGGGAAAGAGTCCAAGGAGGTATTAGAGCATGCACAAAAACTTGATAGCCGAGCGACGGGTGGTCAAAAAGCTTCGGCTAGTCCGCGAGACGCTTAGCGGACTAGAGATGGTTTCTGCCGCACGCAGCGACGGCCTCACGGATGTGACGATCTGCGTAGAGAGTCACACGTGCTCATGTACTGTCAGCGAGATTACGTGCGGCTTCAATGCGACTCGCTGCCTGTGCGGTCCCGGCGGGACGGTTCCGATCTGACGAAAGGTGACCCGGGTCTTGTGCGCCGAGGCCCACAAGACCTGCCCGGCACCCTGAATATCGCAGGGGGCCGGGCTCTTACCATCAAAGACAGATCGGCAGTGTATTCGCCCATTCGCACAGCGACAAGCATGCACCCTTGCGCGGAGCCCTTAACCCGCCGCAAGCGCAAGCCGCAGCCTTCTGCGCGGCCGGAATGCAGACGGGCGTAGTCGGCAGAGTGGTCGCACCGCGGCACTCGACCGTCACGACGCCTCGCTCGTTAGCACCCGTCGAAGCAACGTTCGGCAGCACCTCGACCCTCTGAGGCGCGCCGGGCGACGGCAGCACGAGCTTCGAGCAGTCCGCCTTGCCGTCCGGCGCGGGCGGGCATGCGCCGAGGTCGATCGGGCAGGTGGCGCAGGTCTCCCCGGCATCGGGCCGGCCGTTACCGCACCACGGGCATCCGGGGACGTCACGGGGGCACGTGGCGCAGGTCTCGCCGAACTCTTTGATGAAATTGCCGCAGACGGGCGGCGGCGGGCCGTTTCCCATCGCCAGATCGATCGCCGCGAGCATTTGAACACCGCCAACGTGAGCGGCCAACCGAAGAAGATCGAGGCCGCCCGGTTCGCAATTCCACGTCGCCATCCCTTCACTGCCCAGGAGGTCCGGCCGGTTCTCGCACGCCCACTTTAGCTTCGGCGTGACGCCGCGCAATATTTCATTGGAAACGCCGCCGCAATACCCGCCGAGTGGCGCGCCGGGGCCGATGCAGTTTTGCCCGAAGGCCAGCAGGTATGCCTCGTTGACTTCTGCGCGCTGGCACGGGAGACCACCTTGTCCGCCGCCAGGCATGCCCGCGACGGTCCAAGGATCTACGTCAAGCCGTCCGGTTCCGAACTTCGCCGGTCCGCCTACAGTCTCGCGCCAGCACGTTTGCAGAGACCGAGGCGTCAGGCCGACACCAGGGCGAAGGGGCGACGCGAACAGGCTACGCTCGGAAGACGGCGGATTACCAATCGAGCAGACGATCACGGCATCGCTCGCCGCCCGGCATCGGTTGCGGTCGAGGTCGCGGCCGGTGTCGCATCGCTCCATTTGAGCGCGGGCGATTCCGCAGAGTGTGTCGGCGACGATCGGCCCGGACTCCCGGGCGGTGGCGCATCCGATCGCGGTGAGTACGGCGAAGAGTAGGGCGATTCGCTTGGGCATTCGATTCCTCCCGAGAGCGCGGCAATGGTGCCGCGGGAGTCATTCTACGCCCTGAACGAAAAAGAGCAGGCCGGGGAGGGGATCACGGCCCGCTGGGAGGGCGAGACAGCCACGTTGGTCGGTGGCCATGCTCAGATGTGGCTAGGGTACCACGGGCGGAGCGATCCGCCACCCCGCCGCAGTCAGGCCGGCCCCGGTAGTCGGACGTCTTGCGGCCGGTACCCGGCGGTACGGACGTACAGGTCGCATCGCGGCTGGTCTCCTTGCGCCGCATCCGTCTTGAGCACCCGAACGTCTACGATCTGTGAATCGTCAGTCCACAAGATCCCGTTGCCGGCGTCCTCGACCCCCTTCAAGACGTTCGATGCGTCCGGCTTCTTCGATCGCCATCGCCACTCTGCCGGCTTCGTCTTTCGGTGATCGCTTGACGAGCCCGCGAAACGGAGCACGAGAACGACGGCGATCGGACCCGACGGTAGAGCGATCCTGTCGCCGCCTACAGAGCGCTGCATCGCGAACCGGACCTCAGCCTTCCAGCTCTTCGACTTGGCAGGGTCGTGAATCGTTCCGCGCGTACCCCCCGTCTTGAGTTTGACGATTCCGACTCGCCCGCGGCCTTGGGCAACTGGCTCTCCGGGGATGACGACGTGGACGGTCACAGCGGCGGAGCTTCCTGGTCGAAGTACTCTTGGGCCGTCCGCTTGTCGGCCGCGAGATCAGGAATCAGATCGGGACCGTCCAGCGTGTTCGCGATCCACCCCATCGCAGCGTCTGCCCCGTCGCCGCTCTTCCACTCGATGTATGCCGCCTGCATCGCGACGACGTTGCGCTCGAAGGATGCGCCGAGCTGCCGGTGGGCTCGTTCTTCCTGTTCGGTCATTACCTTGATTCCTCGCCCTCGCGGGCCGCAGATCCTGCATTCCCACCCTTCGCCCGCAACTCGCGAATCTCTTCCGCCATCAACGCGAGCATCCGCCGCGACCGCGCAAGCCATATTCCCTGCGCTCCGCCTTCGAGGTAGCGCCCGCACCGGCAGCCGCCGTTCGTGTGCATGCCGCCGGGGTGTCCAAGCATGCAATTCCCGTCAGAGCACGGTTCGAAAGTGGCGGCCGTGGCGAAGTCGTAGAGGATCGCCTTCTCGACGCGGCTTTTCTCGGCGCGAACATTGGCCTTGTCGCGGCACATCGGGCAGACGTTGTATCCGTGCTCGACCAGTTCCCCGCACGATACGCACTTCCGGCCGCCCCTCAAAACGTCACCTTGGATCGTAACGCCGCAAGCGCTCGCCTGTTTTCTTCGGTGTCGGCGAGTTCGTGCCTCTTGGCCGAATCCTCCGGAATTTCGATCGGGTAGCGGCGCTCGGCTTCTTCGGCAGCGATGTCTTGATCCGCGGGCCACATCGTGAATCCGGTCGCTGAGTACTCATGCCACTTTGCGCCGTCCACGAAGGCGCGCCCTTCGTAGTCTGCGGGCCACGTACCCCAATGGCCGGGAAACGCTTGACCGTGTCGCGACGCCCTGCGAATGCCTTCAGTGCGCGACCTCTGGTAGTCAAGTTCGCGCCTTTCTCGCTCTGCCCACCATCTGGCGCCCGCGACGAAGGCGTCGGCGTAGTCGGTGAGGGTCATCCTCGATCTCCGCCAAAGAGTGCGCGGTTTGCGAGACGCGATCCGCTTAGTCTTGGCGGCGAATCGTTATCAGGCTCCGCGATAGATTGCGCCTTAGTCCGCACCGACGGCGGCACCGGGAGCGAGCCGAGCGGGCGGATGCCGTCGTAGTCCTCATGCTCAAACCATGTGACTGTCGCATGCGAGGCGGTCAGCGACCAAAACCTCTGTCCGCCGTTCCATTCGTCTGTCTCTCGCTCGACCAACCGCCATTCTCCGCCAGCGAACAGATAACAGCGTTCGCCAACCGCCGGCCGCCACGGCAACGTCACTTCCGCCGTCCACCCGGACTGCGCGGCGCGGATCTGGGCATGCGCTTCCTTCGACAGGTGGCCCGGGCAGCCAGGGCCGCACGGTTCGAGTCGCGTTCCGGTGAGCAGGGCGACCGCGGCAAGCATCTCGCCCCGAATTTCGCGGGTTTCCGAGTCGCACTCGCCGAGCAGGGCGCGGACCACGGGGACAGGAATGTCAACCGGCGCCATTCCGTGTCCCGCGATGTCCACCGTAAGATACTGATAGTCAGCGTCCGGCGCCCCGACGGTCACCGGTCCCTTCTTTGCAAAACCCTGCCGCTCGTCCACTCCCCATCCGTCAATGACTTCCATCGATCCCTCCATAGATTTCCTCGAACTTCGCCGGCCCGATCGTCGCGCGGAGTTCCTTGAACATTTCGATCAGCGTCTCGGCAGGGGCGAAACCTCGCAAGGTCTCGACCTCGTCTTGGTATCCTGGGCGCAAGCTAACGACCATTCCGTCAGACGAAAGAACAAAATTGACCCCATCTAGTTCGTGCTCCGCTTCGACCATGCCGTCGAGGTCGAATGCCTCGATCTCCCATTCCGCCGGATTGTCGCACCCGCATCCGAGACGCTTGCGGGCCTGCTGTTCGCGTTCGCGGAGTTCATAAAGCGTCATGGTTGTCCTCCTTTGTCGTCGTCTGTAGGGCGGCGAGTTTCGCCGCTATGCGCTCATGCTCCACTACGAACAAGTACTCAATCACGACGGCCGGAATATGCGCGAGCGGATTTCGCAAACCGTTGTTATCCTGACCGACTCCGAAGATAAAATCGCCGGACCTGGAAAGCATGGCGAACCGGTAATCGTCATCATTTCGCACGCACGGCCTGTTCTCGATTTCGTAGTACTTCCAGTCGTCCGGAAGATCCGGGCGCCTAAAGATGACTTCAGGCTCCATGCTGCTCCCTCCACATCGCCCGGAGGCGGTCGATTACGGCGATCGGTAGATCGAATTCGCTGCCGTCCCATCTCGGAATTATCTCCAGTCGGTCGCCATCGAACAGGATCTCTTCGCCGCTTTGCTTTCGCGCGAGGATCGGATTGCCGGCGAACGTCCACCCGGCGATGTCTGGCAAGTAATCCACGCCGATCTCTTCTCCCGGGACGGTGCCGGACGCGAGCATCTCTTCAAGCCGTGCCGAATCGATCGACTCGCCCGGGCGCTCCCTGCCGTTTTCGAGAAAGCAGTCCTCGACCTCTTTGCCGCCGAGCGATTCCGCGGCACGAGCGGTGACCAGCATCATCGATACGAGCGCGTCTTCCAGGGAATAGAGGACGACTTGGCGCTTGCCGTTGAACCGGTATCCGTAGAATCCGAGCGGACACACCTTCCGCGGGTCCTCGGCTTCGAGGCGGGCGATTAGGTCGCGGAGTGTCACTTGCGAGCCGCCCGGCGCGCAACCCACGAGGCGCACGCCCAATTCGTGCCGACCAATGCGAACAGCGCCAACCAATAGGCGACGCCGGAAGGATTGTGCTGCGCGCCGTAGTGAGCGGAAGAAAGAGATCCACCCCATAGGCCAAGAAAGTAGCTGGCCCACGAAAGCGCGTGAATTGCCGTCTTTGCCTTCATTCCATTCCCTCCATTCTCGCCGCTGAGCGCGGGGCTGGCGGCGGTAGGCGTTCAAGCCGTCAACGGGCGACGCAGGATCGCGAACAGATTCCAATAGAGGATGCGCGCGGCGACATCTTGGCTCGTCCAAATCTTCGCGCACTCAGGCTCCGGCTGTTCGTCGCCGGGGTCGCGGTCGGTAGTGGATTCCATTAGGCGCCTCGCTCGTTTCGTTCTTTCAACTCTTCGACCGCCGCCAGTATGGCTCGATCCGCCGCCTTCCGAGCCTTTGCGAAGATCTCTTCAACCTCAGGAAGGCGAAGCGACCACTCCCGGTAGTAATCCAGGACGGGGCGCTCCGCCGCCTCGATTGCGACAAGCCGCAGCCACGGGCCGAACTTCTGCCCCTTGCTAGCTGCGAACGCGGTCAGCCGTGCTTTCGTTTCGTCGTCAAGGAACCGCATGCTCACGCGCCCCGAATGGCCCGGCGGTTTAGAGGATTTGGGGCGGGATTGCGCTGCGGTCAAGTGCTTCGGGGATGAACGAGAGGTCTTTCGGGATGCCGCCGGGCTCGTCTTCATGGCGTCGATTATACACGTCTTGTCATACCGCACAAGATGTGTAACACTCCCTCCTGTCGCCGCCATCGTTCCGCAAAGCGTGCATCGGCGACACGTGAGATGGGTTTCCCGCCTTCGCGCCGATCGGCAATCGTGACCGCCGGGCGAGGGCGGGGAAGTTTCGGCAAGGATGCGAGGGCGACGAATGCAAGAGATGCGCGAGCGGCTATGGGTGGCGGCGCTGATGACGGGCGCAACGTTCACCGCCGAGGAATCCGTCGTCCTGGAATTCCTCGCGCTCTGCCAGCCGAGTCTCGATCCGGACAATTACCAGGCGGTCGAGGATGCGATTACCGCGCTCTCGGCTGCGCGGCAACAGGTCGGCAGGGACGCGCTCGCCCGGTGCCAAATGGTGTTGATCAAGGCGACCGCGATGGAGGCGGAGCGGGAGTAAGAAGGGTTCGCCGGGGATCTTCCTTGGCGGGGGTTTCGGAGGGGAACGCCATGGAGTGGAATCAGCCGCGACCGAAAGAGTCCGACTTGCAGATCAGGATGCTTGCCGCCGCCGATATTGCGGCGCGCCTTGCCAAGCATGACCCGGGAGGGTTCCCTGCTGACGACGATGAGTGCCGGGAGGACATCGCCGAAGTTCTTCGCGGCGGACGCGACGGATACGAGATGGCGCGCGAACTGGAGGAGCGCCACTCGTGGGATCGACTCGACATGCAGGTTGCCAGGATTCTCGACTGCGCGTCCTCCGCGCTTTACGAGCATACCGAGCGGGCGATCGAGGAATGGGTTCAGGCGAGCGGATGGCGGCCGGCACTATCCGTTGGATCTCGCGCGAGCGTTTCGCATTACGACCGCAGCGCCCGCAAGAACGTCATGGTCGAAGGCGAGATCTGCAAAATCGACTTGGCAACCGCTCGCTATCACGTTTTCTGCGAATCGCTCGGCCACATTCGCGAAGATGACGTGAGGCAGAAGGGGCGGACGGGGACGCTCGCGATCATCGTGAACGCCGAGACGGTAGAGCCCGCCGCATGATCCTCCGCGCCGACACCCCGGAAGCCCTCGAATCCCTCGCGGCGCCGCTGCTGGCCGCCGGGTACGTGGCAGCCGGGCGGTGGGTGCGGGTCGAGTTCGGGAGCGGGGCGGAGTACATTCAGGCATACCGAAAGGGGGAAACGATGAGTCAAGAGCAATTGCCGGACGCGACCGAGACTAGAATTCAACCGGGCGAGTCGGGGTATTTCGAGCCGGATGGCGAAGACGATATCTGTGCGGCACTCGCCGAGCACCATTTCTGCACTCAGGCACGCGGCCACGAAGGCGACCACGCAAGCCATGGCGGCGGCATTGTTCAGCAGGCTACGTGGCCGCGGGTGGCCCCGTGAGCCTTGCATGAGCACCGAAACCGAACCCGCGCCGCTCACGAAGGCGGAAGAGTCGGCGATCCGCTCTCTCAAGCGGCTGGCGAAGAAGTGGCCGTCCTCTCTTTGGTTGTTTTCGGCCAGCGGTTCGTTGTTGGTAATGCGGACGGGGCCGAGCGGAGATCACGTCACCACGGGCGGACCGGATGGCGGGATTGACCGCGCATTCATCGTGGACGAGATTTACGGCATTTCGAATGACGGGGGTGACTTTTGAGCGCAAAACCGCTGGCCTTACTGATTATCGACCGCGACGACCGTATTTGCGAGTTCGGATTCCCGCGGCGGGCCGATGAATTCGCCGAGAAGGTCGAGCGGTGGAATCTGTCCGACCGGGAGATGGCGTATCGCGTCGTTCCCGTAGGCGAGATCCCCGTATGGCGGCCGATCGAGACGGCTCCGAAGAATGGGTCGCCTATCCTTGTCACCAAGGCCGGAGGCTCTACCGGCGCAGTGCGGTGGGATGTCGATCTGTGGGTCTCGGCGACTTGGGCGGATTGCCATTTCATGGCTCCGGAATTCTGGCAGCCGTTGCCCGCGGCTCCAGAGGCGGAATCTTGAGGCCCGATCTGTGGGAATCGGCGATGGGCAGCAATCGCGCCCACGCGCTTCAGGCGTTCACTCTCGGCGCGTGGTTCGGCGGAAGCTTCGGATCTGATCAGAGAATCTTTGGATTGGCATTGGTTGGTTTGTGGGCAATCCATTTCGAGTGGACGCGGCGCGAGTCGAAACGGAAGGCTTCGGAGGTGAAATCGTGAAGATGACCATGACTGAAGCACTTGAGGCCGCCCTCCGCCCGGAATCCGCCGCCGACTTCCCGGGGCTCGCGAACCTGAAGCGTCGGGTAATGCGCGCGCGACGCTCCGGAATGACGACTCCGGCATCGCGACATCTGCACACCATCGCGCTCGCCATGGTCAATGGGGAGCGGTACGCGATGCTCGCGGAGGAGCCGATTCACTGCGGATCGACAATGCTGCTCGTTCTGGAAGATCTATGGAAGGCGAAGACGGAGCTTAAGCGGCTCAAGGAGGGGAAGTGAACTATTTCACGATCGGCGGGAGGCGGTACCGGGCGGAGATTCGCGAGAGCCCTGACAATCGATGGCCGGAGAAGCCGTTTTTCGTTTCGGTCGAGTCGATCTTCTGCGGCGAGTGGACCACGGACACGTTCGATTTTTGCGCATCCCGACCCGCCGCCCGCCGAGCCCTCGCGCGGGAGATAGATCGCCTCGCAATCGGCCCCAACGGCAAGCGGGCGAACTGGAGCGTGGTCTACGCGGGTGAATACTTCGCCGCGCTCGCGGAATCTGCGGGATGGGCCGCGAACAGCATGAGAGTATTCGCCGATGCAACCCGCGACGCGGCCCGCAAGATCATCGAGCGCGCCGCGGGTAATGCCGGGATTTCGGTCGGCGAGTTCGTGCGGCAGGTTCGCGGAGAGGTGCGGGCGTGAACCACGATTGCAACGGCGACCGGTACAGTGTCGGCGGCGAGCAGTTTTATCGATGCCTCGGCAATGGGAGGGTCGTCCCGGGGAATCACCCGAACGGGACGACGTGCCCGGAATGCCGGAGGACGATCGACACAACGCTTTCGTTTGGCGAGCTGACGACGCGCTTGGTGGTGGAAGTGGAGCACCCCGAATTTGGATGGTTGGCGCATCCGGGGCCGGCGGTGTCCGACGGAGAGGTGGCGTACAGGATTCGCAACGAGGAACTCGTAGACGAGGCTTGCGCGGCGGCCGGACTGAACCCCGGGGACTTCGACGATTCCGAGCGATGGGCCGCCGTGCTCGAAGCGATCCGGGCGAGGCGGGCGGCGAGCGAGGTGATCGGGTATGTCGTGGTCGACAGCGAAGGCACGATTGTTAGCCTTTCGGCACGGGAGGATGTTGCCGCGGCGCACCGAGACCGGCTAATCATGGCCGGCGCCCACGTCGCGCCCTTCCGCGTGGTCTCGGTTGGGCCGGTGTCGGAGGTGAAGCCGTACGGATGGGGCGTGATCAACGCGGAAGCTGAACCGATGATTCACCTGACCGAGTCGGCGCAGCGGTTTGCCGAGGAGTCTGTTCGGAAGTTTTCCGGAGACGCCGGCAGCCCCTACCGCGCAGTCCAACTCTTCTACGCCTCGCCGTCGGATCGCGCGCCGGAAGTTCCCGAACCCGCCCCGAGTCGCGCCGATGGCGCGGCCGAATGCCCCGAGCGGCCTCATCGAATCGCCGCCATATCACGTAGCAGCGCGCGGATGGGGTGCCGGGATTGCGGCGAGATATTGTCGCCCGAAGAGTTCAGGGGCGAATGTCCTGGCCCGCGGCCGTTCTGGGGGTCGGCGGCCGCGAAGTGAATGTCTGACTAGAGGGCGCTCGGCAAACCATCATCGCATTCGAGACCGACGACGAACACGCCAATCAACTGGCGCGCGGGAGGAATCAGAATGAGCAGAGGAATTCGGATCGCAGTATGGATCGCTGCCGTAGCGTGCGGCGCAGCCGGAATCGGGGTGATTGCCGCGCGTTCCGGGGCCGCTGGAATCGCAGCATTGGCCGCATGTGCTGTCCTCGCGATGGTTGCGGGTGGCTGGCCTAGCGCCCCGGGGTGTGCCCGTGGCGATCGACGGTATTGATTAGGGGGTGGAATCGTGAGGATGAATCGAACTAAGGGTGGTCTAGCGATAGGCGCGGAAGATGACGCCCATAGGCTTGCGGTCGCCAGCATGGCTTCAGAGGATATGCTGCCGGCCGCCGCGAAATCGGGTTTTGAGGATGAGTTGGTTGAAGAGCTGCGCGATGCCGCCGAGGGTCGTAAGCCGAAGACGAACACGTGGCGGCTCCCGTTCGGCGGGGCTAACTACTACAGCGGCGCCACGTCGATGAACTGGACGATCATGGCGCGCTCGATTCGGTATTCGCAGGGGGCGAAGGGCGCCCGCGAAGAGCTGATCGACGAAGAATTCCCGTTCCAGCTCAAGTGGTTCATGGGCAGCGAATTGTTCTCGACGTGCCACAAATACGGATTCATGCACGTCGGTTCGTGGGCGCTGATCTCGAAGCGGGCGCACGAGGTCGGGGATGCCGAGGTCGCCGCATTTGCCGATCGATGGCTATTGCTATGGTTCTGCGTTCAGCTCATGCGGGAGACTGCGCCCGGCGAGGCGGTGTTGATTGCTGGCCTCCGAAGCGCGGGCCACCCGGCAAACCAAGGGGACCTATGGGCGCGATGGCTGTTGGCGATCGTGCTCCGCGGAGTTGACCGCAACTCTGGCGCCGTCGAGGGCATGCTCAAGAGGGCGGGGATGGCCCCCGGCAGGAGCTACAAGAAGGCGGTGGGGCTCGCCTGCGCCGAAGCGATGCGGCGCGCCTGCGCCCCCCTTCTTCGCGGCCAGAGTCCGTTCGCGGTGGCGCCCCGGGAGTTCGATTCGATTGTGCCGCTGGTGATTCGTCATAGCGCGGAAGGGCTGGCGACGTGGATCGAGCGGAACCAGAATTCGCTGACCGGACCGGTCGGTGCAAGCATCGTCACCGCGGAGGGCTCGGCGGTCGGCCCTGTGCTCGTTCTTCCGGACGATGGCGGCGGACGCACTCGACGGAATGTCGTCGTCGATCTGCGCGAGACCGACGGACGACTGGTCGGCACGTTCGACGGCGAGACGATTGACTTGGCGCTTCCGGGTGGCGCAGTGATCGACGTGTTCCGGATGGATGCCGCGGCCGGACAGGTTCCCGCGCCCGTCGATCCGCCGCCCGTAACGCCGCCCACCGGGATCGACCTCGAAGCCCTCGCCGCAGAGGTCCGCGCGCTCGGAGCGCAAGAGGCTGACGCCGAGCATGCGGTGGACTTTGTTTTCCGCAAGGCGTGGACGATGGCGAGCGCTCTGGTTTTCGGGCTCGCGGTGCCGCGGCGAAATCAGGGCGCCAAGCTCGCGCTCTCGGATAGGCTGGCCAAGCTGGCGGAGGGCGGGCGATGAAGGCCATGGCTCACTTCATGCGCGGCGCTGGAATCGGCATGCTCGCCTTCTCATTCCTTGGCAACGTGTTCTTGTCGTCGCCCAACATGTCCCGCTACGTCCTCGCGTCGATCGGCGTCGCTGGCGTCCTGGCGCTTCTCTCGATCGCATTCGACCTCGCCCGGATCGCGGAGCGCAAGCCATGAGTAGCTTCGACGCCATGATCGCAATAATCGTCGTCGCCTACGCGCTCCGCTACGGATGGCACCGATGGTGCGAATCGCGCGTCGCGATTGAGAAGGAACGCACCGAACAGGCGCGAATCGCGGCCAAGGCTTCGAAGGAGAAGCCATGAGAATTGTCGTCGCCGTCGTTGCCATGCTCGTTCACGGATGCATAGGGCCGTGGTCGCTTACTTACTCCGAGAAGTCGTCCGACCGCCTGCTCTACGATTGCGTCCACGAAGAGATCGTGTGCGCGACGATTAGCAACCCGGACGACGGATTCCCGGCGATCTTCGCGGCAGAGTGCGTCGCGCGGGGCGAAGACAAGGCCGGAGGGCGCACCGGCAGGCTGTGCCGGTGCATGGTGGACTATGCGGCGAAGTGCCGCGGGGAAGGGCAGCCAAAGTGACCGCCGATGAGCTATTCAACTTTCTCGCCGAGTCCAATCGGATCGAGGGCGAGATTCCGCCCGATCGTCCGCAGATTCAGGCGGCCGAAACGTTCCTCGCTCTGAAGAGGGTGAGCGTCGCTGATCTTGAGCGCCTGGTGTTCGCGATCGGCGGGAAGCCGTTGCGGAGAAGCGCCGGCATGAATGTCCGCGTAGGGTCGCATATCGCCCCGCCCGGCGGGCGGGCGATCGTCGCAAGCCTTGAGGATTTGCTCGCCAGAATTCCAAATCTCGGCAAGCCGCTCGATCCGGCGATCGAGCACCACCGATACGAGAAGCTTCACCCGTTCATGGACGGCAACGGTCGTAGCGGTCGCCTCTTGTGGCTCTGGCACATGAACTATGTGAACCCGGACGGATTGCAGCGGCTCGGGTTCTTGCATGCCTGGTACTACCAGAGCCTTGAGTTAGAAAGGATGTTGAACGAATGAGCAACGCCAAACAACCCGGCGACCCCTACCGAATCGCCGTGGACTTCGACGGCGTGATCAATTCGTACGTCTCGGGATGGACGGGCGCGACCGACCTGCCGGACCCGCCAGTTCCCGGGGCGATTGCATGGCTCGAAGCGATGACGAAATCCTTCGAGGTCATCATCTTCACGACGCGCGGGCAGTACCCAGAAGCGAGAATGGCGATCCGCGATTGGCTTGCCGAGCACGGCTACCGCGGGCCGGTGCTCACCGTGACGCACGAGAAACCGGCCGCCCTGGTCTATCTAGACGACCGGGCGATCCGCTTCGAAGGGGCGTTCCCTTCGAAAGAAGACATCCATCGGGCGAGGCCTTGGAGGGTAGAAGCATGAGATGGGACAGCAGCTTCGATAAGCGCGAGCGCGTCATGTTCTCGGCGTTCTCTGCGGTAGTGGCGAGCGAGGGCGACTTAGGCTTCGAGTGGCGAGTGACGCAGGCGGACGGCTTATGGTCGGTGAAGGATTCCGCTGCGGAGCTGTTGCCGGAGACCGCGGGGAATCGGCGGTTCGACTCCAGCAGCGAAGCGATCCGATGGTGCGAAGCGGAAGAGGCGCGGACCATCGCCGAATGCAGAGAACGGAGCGCGGCATGAGCGAAGAGATCAATCCCGACGATGGAATCCAGCTCCTCCGAACGATCGCCGCGCACCGCGATCACGTTCGCAGGGGGATGCAGTTGCTCACTCACGCGCTCGAACGGCGGGCGCTGGCGCATGATCTGTCAAAGCTCGCACCGGATGAATTCGCAGGATTCTCGCGGATCAACAGGGCGGCGCGCGAGCACCTATATGGAAGCCCGGAGTACCGGGCCGGACTGAAGGCGGAGAAGCCGACGATCAGCCTGCATTACTCGCGGAATAGCCACCATCCGGAGCATTGGGCGATTGACGGATTCCAGGGCGACGCGTCGCTCATGGGATTTCTAGACCTGATCGAAATGGTGATCGATTGGCGATCCGCCTACCTGACCTACGGCTCGCAAGGCACATGGGAGGACAACATGGGGCGCCAAATCGATCGGTACGGCCCGCAGTTCACTTCGGCGCAGTGGTGGCTTATCAATCAGGTCTCTGCGTGGCTCATCGCCGAAGAGGGGCGCCAATGATCGAACTCCGCCACCTCCGCGGCTTAGTCGCCGATCCCTCGAAATGGCTCGACCCGCTGAACGCCGCCTGCTTGGAATTCGGGATCGACACGGACGAACGGTGCGCGATGTTCCTGGCGCAAGCGGCGCACGAGTCGGCGCAGTTCACCCGGCCGCGCGAGAATTTGAACTATCGGGCCGAGCGAATCGTTCAGGTTTGGCCGAGTCGGTTCCGGACGCCCGCGAGCGCCAAGCCCTTCGAGCATCGATCGGAGGCGTTGGGCAACAAGGCCTACGCAGGAAGGCTCGGCAATGGCAACGAAGCGAGCGGCGACGGGTTCAGGTATCGCGGCGGCGGCATCTTCCAACTCACCGGCAAGAGCAACTATCGGGACGCCGGAATCGCGCTCGGCACCGACCTCGTGGCGCACCCGGAATGGATCGTCGAGCCAGAGATCTCGGCGCGTGCGGCGTGCTGGTTCTGGCGATCGAAGAACCTGAACCGGTTCGCGGACATCGGCGACCTGCGGGGATGTACGAAGGCGATCAACGGTGGATTCAACGGGATGGCGGACCGGCGCCGACTTTATGATCTGGCGCGGAGGAATTTCGGGCTGGAGGCGCAGGAATAGGATAAACTTCTCGAAGCGAGGGAGCGGTTCGGCGCCGGTCCCTCGCTTCTAACCTCGGCGCCTTATAGGAGGTCGCGATGGCTGATTCAATCGTAACACCCCTCGAAGATCTGCGGAAGTTCCTGCTCGGTGAGCGCACCCGCGTCATTGAAGCCAAGGCAGGAATGAGCCGATCCTTCGGAAACACCTGGTTTCTCGCGGAAGGCGAGCGGGAGGCGTTGCAATCCGTGATTGAAGAACTCGACCGCATCGAAGCCGCGGCGAAGGATTCGAAGTGAAGCGCGCACCGATCCGCCGCGAGAAAATCGAGTTGCCGGAGGGCGGCGAGGTTTTCGTTGAAGAGTTCGACGACGGAGATGTCGCATTCGGCAGCCTGTACCCCGACGGCGAGCGCGCCTATGGCGCGACTCACTTATCGGTTGCCGGAAGCTACGTTGAAATCGACGACGGCGACGAGAGCCTGATCTCGTTTCCGACCGCGGCGTTGCCTCTGTGGATCGGCGAGTTGGCCCGCATTGCCGAGAAGGAGTCCGCGCGAGCTGACGCGCCCGTCCCGCCCTCGATCGCCGGGGATCTGCGCGAGCCGGAGCCGGGGAGCTTCGATGGGGCGGAGGTATTCACCGCACGGGAGCGGGAGCTAATCCAGCGGAGCGGCGATCTCGGTGACAGGATCACCAATCAGGCGGTACGTGAGGCGCTGGCGGACCTGCGCGGGGAGATGGCGTCGTTCATGGGGCGACAGGATTTCCATCTTGCAGCGTTCGGCGTTGGCGCCTCCATTCAAGCCCTTGACCGGCTCGCCGAGAGGTTCAAGTGAGCGCGCCGGTCTCGCCAGGGAAGCTTCTCGTCTTCTCGTATTCAGAATCCGAGGTTTACGACGGCGGAGACGATGAAGCTTCGGCGCTCGCGCATTTCAGGGGTGCGGCGAACTCCCTAGAGCAAATCGATGCCGTTATTGCCGAGATGGGTGAAGACGCCGCGACGCGTTACGAAATAATCGACATGGAGTCACTTGCGGCTTTCCGGAAGACGTCGGCATGGGATCGAGAAAATCGAGTTTCGATATGGGGGCCATGGAAGGAGATGGAAATGACGGACCGGGAGTTCGGCGGAGTGCGCCCGTGACAGCCCCGAAGCCCCTTCACCCGAACACCCTCGCCGCGCACCTGAAGCGGAAAGGGTTCGCGCGGGCATTCCGCGAACAGGGCCACCCGTGGACGGTCGGCGGATTCCTGGTATCCGCAGCCGACCGCGAATCGGGATCGCTGGTTCTCCGGTATCGCGACCCCGACTTCTGGCCGGAGGGGGTGACGTACGACTGCCGCGCAGAGCTGATGAGGATGGCCGATGAACTCGGCCCGGAGTTCGAAGTGGTTGCGGACTGGCGAAATCGGGTTGTGGTGCGACGGACGGTGAAGCCATGAGCGGATCCGACTACGAACGCCTATCGCTCAATCGCCGCGGAAGGCCGATCAAGGAACTCAAGACCGCATCCGGGGTCGTCGCGGAGATCTACAAGAACTGGGTCTACATCCGCGACCCGAAAGCGTGGCGGCCGGGGAGATTCATCGAACCGACGATCGCGGAATTTCGGCGCGGATACATGGAATACCGGGACCTCAACCTGCTCGCTGAACCGATGCCGGGGCGCGAGGGCATCTTCTGCGCCGCGTGGACGTGTATCGGCACCGAGTTGCGCGGCATGGTTGGGATCGGCGTCTATGCATGGCGCAACGCGGCGCACGTGGCGCTGCGCAAGATGGGGCGCGAAATCCTTCCTGGCGAGCGATGGGAGGGGTCGTACTTCGGCGGGCCGGATGGTTCGGGGTTTGAGCTGCGCCGGATGAACCTGGACTACGAAGTGCTCGAAGAGATCTCTGCCGAAGCGCCGAGCGACGAGGAACTGTGGGCTGGCATAGAGCCTGCCGACATCGAAGGGTTGCGCGAGTTCTTGCGGGGCGATGGAGTGCCGCGAGAGTTGCGGGAGGTGAAGATCCCATGCGCGTGACGGGCGCTCCGAATTACATCGCGATCGGCGAGGAAGATTGGCGCATCCTGAATCCGGCAGGGGTCAACTATCTTCTGCCCGAAGAGAGAGCCTTCAAGCTCCGCCGCGCGAGCAAGCCTCGGCCCGGTGACGTGTTCCTGGTGATCCACATCGACAGCCCGGCGCGCTTCGAGGATCTGGGCGAGGTGACATGGTGCGATGAGAGCGTCTACGAAACGGACCTTTGCTACCGGCCGGTCAGGTGGGAATGATGCCGACGGTCATCAATCGTCATCACTACAAGAGGGGACTTCCGGTCGGGACTATCTACGTCGGCCGCGGAACGCCGCTCGGCAATCCGTACACGCTTGCCGAGCACGGACCCGCGGCGCTCGATCTCTATGAGACGTGGCTCCGCGAGAAGATCGTTAAAGGCGACCGCGCGATAATCGCCGCGCTCGATTCGATCGGTCCGGATTCGATGCTCGCCTGTTCGTGTGCGCCTCGGCCGTGCCACGCGAGCATCATCGCCCGCATCTGGGAAGATCGGGCGGGGAAGGGCGATCTGTGAGCGGCGCCAGCGGGGCAGGTGTCATCCTCTTGCGAATCCAGAACGCCGCCGGTCGCGGCCCGTGGATTCCCGGCTTCAGCGTGCAATGGTCCGACACCACGCCGGCCGCCGCGGATCTGATCCCGAGCTTCGAGCAGTGGCCGTGGATACTGAAGCGCCCGCCGCGGCCGCATAGCGGGATCGGATGCCGGGACGTGGCGACTCTCCGCCGCTGGTTCTCGTTCGCCGAGTATGGGCGGCTTCTGGCGCTCGGCTTCCGATGCGTGCAGATCGTCCCGGATCAGATCCTCGGAGAGTCCGCAGTTCAGGTGCTCTTTCGGTGCGACTACCCGCTCGGGTCGTTCGCGCAAGAGGTTGAGCTGTATCCGGGGCTATCGCGATGAACGCCGATCTCCTTACCCGCGACCAGTTTCGCGCCGCCGTCTTCGATCGCGACGGCCGTCGGTGCGTCCTCTGCGGCTCGCCCGGCGTCGACGCTCACCACATCGTCGAGCGTCGCCTCTTCGCTGACGGTGGCTACTACCTCGACAACGGGGCGACCGTTTGCGGGCAGTGCCACATCCGATGCGAGCAAACTCTCGTGTCATGCGAAGAGCTGCGCGAGCGGTGCGGAATCCCTCGCGCGGTCATTCCGGAGCATCTCTACTCGGACCAGAGAATCGACAAGTGGGGCAACCCGATTCTCGACAACGGGCAGCGGCTGCGCGGCGAACTGTTCGAAGACGAGTCGGCGCGCAGGGTCCTGGCGCCCGTGCTCGGAGAGTTCACCAACCGCGTTAAGTATCCGCGTACCTACCATCTCCCTTGGTCGCCGGGGGCGACATCCGACGACAGGATCGCAAGCGACGCCGACAGCATGTTCGCCGGTCGAGAAGTTGTAATTACCGAGAAGATGGACGGCGAGAACTGCACGCTCTACCGGGACGGATTACACGCTCGATCCCTCGAATACTCGCCGCACCCGTCGCGCGATCGGGTGAAGGCTCTGTGGGCGAGCATTGCTCACGAGATCCCGGACGGCTGGCGGATCTGCGGCGAGAATCTGACCGCCGAGCACTCGATTCACTACGGTCGCCTACGATCATTTTTCCAGGTCTTTTCGGTCTGGGATGATCGTAACGCTTGCCTATCGTGGACCGAGACGGAGGAATGGGCCGCGCTTCTAGGGCTCGCGACTGTCCCGGTGCTCGCGGTCGCCGCGCTGTTCGGGAACGTTCGTCTTGCGATCGAGAGTCTTTCCGGCGCCGATCCCGGCCGCGAAGGTTACGTCGTGCGCCTATCTGGCGAGTTTCACTACCGCGAGTTTCGAAGCTGTGTCGCGAAATGGGTTCGCCCCGGGCACGTCGTTCACCGCGCCGGGCATTGGGCGAACAGACCGGTGGTATTCAACGAATGGGCGACGCCATGAACGCCGCCGAACGCCGCCGCCTACTCCACGGCCCACCGGACCCAGACGAACACGATTGCGTAGACTGCGGCGCACCCGCACCGCTCAAGCTCTGCGCTGACTGTGCGCCAAGGCACGTCTGCCGCTGGCGGCCCGTGCGTCGCTTCAGTGGTGCGCGATACTGGGAATGCCGGTGCGGCGGGACGGATTCCGTCATCGAGGTTCACCTTTTGACTGACGCTGCATTTCGATATCTGGAGGCATCATGAAAAGATTCGCACTGCTCGCCGCGCTCACCTTGTCCGCCGCGCCGTCGTTTGCCGGTGAGACCCTGCCGCTGCCGGTATCCGACCGCCTGTTCACCTTCGAGGTGGCGCTCTTTGCTGCCGGAGCCCGCGTCTCGCCGCCGTCCGTGCGCGTCACGGCCCGCGAAGGCACGCTCTTCTACGTCGAGGATGTGTCGCTCAAGATCCGCGTAGGATTCGTGGCGCGGATCGAGCGGAATGGCGCCGTCTCGGCCTCGCCGTCGTTCGTGAGCGAGGATGCCGCGGGATGGCTCGACTTGACGCCCGCCGGGGCCGCGCAGAACGTTCCGCGCCTTCGCGGCGTCGCGTTCCTGATCGGCGAGACGGCGTTCGTTCGGCTGCGGCTAGTTGGAATGTCCACCGGTAGCTTCCCGGATGCGCCGTCGTTTCATGGCCACGTCAACTATGCCGACCGCCAGCAGGTCGAAGCGTTGCGGCTGATCTACGGGAATCCGTCGGAATCGGTCTGCTGCATCGGGGTCAAGGCGTTCCGGACTTGCGGGCATCGGGTGGACATCGCGGGCGTCGGGGTTTGCGGGTGAGCGCATCCCTTTTCGTCGATTCCGGCGCCGAGTTCAGCGAGTGCGGGATCTACCGCTACCGGCTATGGCGCCGATGGGCCGAGGGCGCGCCGTGCGTCTTCATTATGCTCAATCCGTCCACTGCCGACGCCGAGCGCAACGATCCGACGGTCGAGCGGTGCCAGCGGCGAGCCGTGCGCATGGGGTTCCCGGCGGTCGAAGTCGTCAACCTGTTCGCGCTCCGGAGCACTGACCCGGCGGCGCTGTCGGTCGCCGATGATCCGATCGGCCCGGGGAACGATGCGGCGATCCTTGCGGCTGCGCGCGGCGCCGGAATGATCGTGGCCGCATGGGGAGCAACGCGCGTGAAGCACTTCGAGCGGCGCGGGGAGATGGTCGCGGAGGCTCTTCGCTTTCGAGGTTTTCCGCTCTACGCGCTTGGAATTACGAAAAGCGGCGCGCCTCGGCATCCCCTCTATCTTCCCGACTCGGCCACGCCGAGGGATTGGAACCCATGAGCGACCCCGTAAACCACCCCGAGCACTATCGCTCGCATCCCAGCGGGATCGAGTGCATCGATGTCGTCGAGCACTTCAACTTCAACCTCGGCAACGTCATCAAATACGTCTGGCGCGCGGACATGAAGGGCGGCATCGAAGATCTGCGGAAGGCGGCGTTCTACATCGCCCGAGAGATCGAGCGGCGGGAGAAGAAGCCTTGATCCCTAGAGCCCAAATCGAGCCCGGCAACCTCTACGCCGTGCCAATCCTCAGCCCCGCCGACGCCGGCCCGATCCGCGCCGAGATAGCCGTCCTGCGCGTCACGGCGGTCACGTTCCGCGAGGTCGCCTACGTCGAAACGCGGCACGGGCGGGAGTCGACGCATCGGTGCTCGCCGGAGACGTTTCAGGCTCGGGTCGGGGCCGAGGGTGCAGAGGTTGCGGCAGGGCAGATTGCCGTGCGGGTACCAGGCGGAGCCTGACTTGACGTATGGCGCCAAAGCGGCTACAGTTCGGCCCCATGGAATGCCAGCGATGCGGTCGTCCCGGGATCATCAAGTGGGGGTTCACCTTCGGCGGCGAGCAGCGCTACAAGTGCAGGCACTGCAAGAGCACGACTAAGCTGACGCCGCGGCGCAAGGTTGGCATGTACACGCCGCCTGCGACTATTCGGGTCGTTCTCGAAGCGCTGTCCCGCGGCGATTCTTTACGAAAGTCTGCGGCGCATGCCGGAATCACGAAGACGACGGTAGCCCGAATTATCGCCCTTTTTGATCCGCCGCTCGGCGACTGCCCTTGCGGTCAATCATGGGGGCACCGCGGATGGTGTCGCCATCGGTACCTTCAGAGCCCGGCGCGACAAGCGCACATGAAGCAATGGGGCCGCGGAGCCCTGACTACCGAACAGGCCGCATTCTGCCAGCGCATGGCCGCGATGGGATACCCGATCGAAGAGATCGCAGAGATGTCCGGATTGCCGGCGCCAAGCGTCGCGAAGGCGCTTGCGTCTGGTTCGAAAATCGAAGAGGCGCTAGGCGCCGAGGGAGGGCTATGAGCGGAAACGGAAAGATCGTCACCGAGATCGTCAAGGTGACGCCGGACCAGGCGAAGGCATGGTTTGACTCGAAGGGGGCGAATCGGAAGGTCTCGACAGGTACCGTCTTGAACATGGCCCGCGACATGGTGGCCGGCCGATGGCTCCTGACTCACCAGGGCATCGCCTTCGACGAAGCGAGCCACCTCCTCGACGGGCAGCATCGGCTCGCCGCCGTCATGATGGCGGGCGTTCCGGTCGAGATGATGGTGAGCCGGAACGTGCCTCACGATCGCCAGATTGTCATGGATGACCACCGACGGCGAACGGGGGCGGATGTGCTCACGATCAACTCGGGTGGCGCTCATCAGGTCGAGATCATGACAGTGGCGATTCTGGCGTTCTTCAATTCAGTCATCGGCAAAGGAACGTTCTCGAAGAGTGAACTTGCAGACGCTTACGAACGCTACGGGACTGCCGCGATGTTCGCTGCGGACGCCGTCAAGACTCATGTCCGCGGCGTGACCGTGGCGCCCGTCCTTGCGCCCGTAGCCCGCGCCTGGTTTGGCCACGATCGCGGCCGTCTGCTCGATTACGTGAACGTTCTCCAGAGCGGAACGCCGCTCACCGTCCCCGACGACAACGCCGCTCTCCAGATGCGGAACTGGCTGCTCGCGAATCGGGAATGCCGGGCGCGCGGAACGCGGGCGGATATGTTCGCCCGGTCTCAAAACGCGCTCCGCTATTTTCTGGATCGCGCCGAACCCAAACTCTTGAAAGCGAGCCGCGAGGACCTTTTCCCAATTCCCGAGGCCATTGCCTTGCCGCGCTCGATCGCCACAGCGCAGAAGAAGGCGGCATAAGCCATGCCGAGCACTGCCACGAAGAGCCGGCCTGTCCGCCTGCGCCTGACGTGCAACGAGCACGAAGCCGCCCGCATACGCAAGCGGGCCGAAGTCGAGCGCAAGTCAGTATCGCGCCTCCTGCTCGACCTTGCCGATCCGCGCGCATCGTACGAACCGCCGAAGGGGTGGCGCCTGAACAATCCGCACTGGCCCGAAGGCGAGGGGGCATTTCTGGTACCGGAGGAATAGTACCGATCTCATGATCCGCACCTACCGCTACCCGCTCTATCCAACCCGCAAGCAGGAAACCGTCCTGCTTGCGTGGCTGGAATTCTGCCGCCAGCTCTACAACGCTGGGTTAGAGCATCGCATTGGCGCGTGGAAAGCGGCGCGGGTTTCGGTCAATTACAACGATCAGGCCGCCGAGTTGGTGGCCATTAGGGCGGTTGATGGTGATGCCGCTGCCGTACCGTCCGATACCGCTCGCTCAATTCTCCGTCGCCTCGATCGAGCGTTCAAGGCATTCTTTCGCCGGCATAAAACGGGAGGGGCTGCGCCGGGGTTCCCCAGATTCCGCAGTCAGCGGCGATTCGATTCTTTTGGTATTGGACGAGTTGGGTGCGAGAACAACAGGGTTCGCGTTCCGAGGCTCGGAATGGTCCGATTTCACGCCTATCGGCCATTGGGCGGCGTTATTCGGAATGCGACGATCCGACGCAGGGAGGTGCGAGAAGAGCGCCACCGCGCGTACCAGGACTGGCCCGCATGCCTGTCTTACGATGTGCTTCGGAGAATCTGGGACAATCCGGATGACGCGCGGTACGACAACTATTACGAAGAGATTCGCCGGGCTTCCACCGGCTCCGGTGCGCTGCTCGATCCTCGGTGACCGAGTCCGTCAACCTCGGCAAGCGCCGGAGTGTACTGCCCTCCCGTGCTGTCGCTTGCCACTCCTTTGACCCCGTCACCTATCGCCGAGCGAAAAACCCGTCTGGTAGTTTTGTCGACAGCGAAGAACCTTTGCGCGAGCCGCCACCGAACTGTCCGGGCGCTGAGTGAAGGATAGCACGACGGGCGGAGGCTTAGAGACGTTTAGCTTGGAGGGTAAATTTAGCCCGACGGATAACTCGGACTAAGCGAAAAACGGGCGACCCGCGTTACCGAGCCGCCCGAAGCTCGCGCGGGTTCCGACTGGAGGCGGTGCGCGCGGGCGAGTCGGATTCTACTCCTTTCCCCACCGCTTGCGTGCCGCCTTGGTCGCCAGTTCTCGCCGCGCTTCGACCCGAGCCATGCCGACCGCGTCGAGAAGGTTACGGTCGGCCATCGCACGCTCAAATCGGCGAACGAATCCGGACTGCTCGCCGCCGGACTTGCCGATGGCCGAGAGGTAGGCGGACGGCCGGATGCGCTGATCGCCCCATTCGACTTGACGGGTCGAGTGCTCTGTCCTCGCCGTGACCTTAAACCCCTGGACGCCGACGACGGATTGATCGGCGAGCAGCGCGCGGATCTCTTCGAGGACTTCATCCGAACGGCGAAGCTCCGGCGGCGCCCCTTTCGGTCGCGTCACGCCGCAGCCCTCCCGAGCGCCAGCTCTTCGTCGTATCGCGCGCGAGGAACTGGCTTGAAGTCGCCGGAATTCCTGAGGTTCAGTGCGATCGTCGCCATAAGTCCGAGCCAGAAGCGGCGCACGGCATCCGCCGGAGTATCTCCGCCCGCGAAGTAGTCCAGGAAGGTGCAATAGCAGAACCATCCGCGCCCGTCGCGTTCGAGAGTCACGCCTTCGGGGATCGAGGCGAGTTCCTTTTCGTCGGCGAAAAGCTGATCGACGCGCTGTGACCACGCGCTCATGCGATCACCTTCCGGCACCCGCGAAGATACGCCTCGATTTCCGCCGCCGACTTGCCCCGCGCAGCTACGTTGACGACGCCCGCCACGGGACGCGGCCGCATCTTCACCACCGGCCCGTACGGCTGCGCCTTTGTGGCCCCGCAACTTTCGCAACTCGGGATCGGCGGCCTTGTGCCCATCCATGCCTCCGGGAGCGTCACGCGGCCGCCGCACTCACCGCAAGTTCCGACCGTTCGATCCATATTGCCCCCCTGCCCCCTCGCGGGCATTAGGAGGCTAGTCTATGCCGAAGCCGGTTTGGCGTCAAGGTCAGGGCCGCACAATCAGCCCCGTAACCCGAATCGGAAACCCGGGCTCGAACTCCGGATCGGTCGCCGAAAGCCAGAAGTTCGCCAGCGCAAAGGCTGCCTCGGAAATCCAGAGCAGGGGCTCGAAGATCCAATGCCGCGGTGCGAGAACTGGACCGTCGCCGAGTCCGTCAAGGTAAATCGGACAGACTCCAAACCATCCGCGGTGCGTGAATGCTGGGTCGATCATCGCTTTGCTCGCGCCTTCCATTCGTCCCGGCGCTGCTCTTCGGAGCCTTCGTAAAGTTCGAGCGATGCGCGAAGACGGTCGGCGATCCGGGCATGGTAGGCGGCCTGCTGTTGGTGGAACTTCATGTGCGACTCCGCCGCCGCCCGGCCGCCGTATCGCTTGAGTAACCCGGCAGACGGTTTAACGGGCCGCTTCGTCCGCTCGCTCGACCTCACCGGAACGAAGGCGGCTAGCAGGAAGCAGAAGCGCAAGAGGGCCGCGCGCCCGGCGTCCGACAGGCGGTAGTGGAGATACCTGCCGACCGCCTCCGGATCAACTAGCCCGCGAGCAATGAGCGCATTCAATGTGGACGTGCCGCACCGCGGGGTGTAGTCGAAAGATCCCCATCCCTCCTTGCCGTCCAGTGCCTCTGCGGGCGCGTAACCCTGCAAGTGAACGGCCGTCCGGAGCATCTGTAAGCGGGACGCTTCGCTGTTCCACGTCGCCGTCCATCGGCCTTTTTCGCGGAGCCGCAATCCGGGCCATCGGCGCAGCCAATCGAGGACGGCGATCTGGTTTAGGCTCGGCGGTGTCATGGCGCCAGGCCGGTCGGTTCGCGGCTTCTTCGCCACGGGAACCGACGGCGTAGCGATTCGCGGGAACCGTAACGTTTCGCCCGCGGCGGGGCCTTCTACGGTCGTCATCGTCTCGCTCCTTGGAGCTCAGAATTATGCTCCTCCATCGCCAGCCACGAGTCGAGCGCCGCGGACCCAGCCGCCCGCAGTCGCACCAACCGATCCGGGTTCGCCCGGAAGTCCAGGGCGCTCTCGTCTCCCGTGTCGATTCGGATAATCCGCGGCCATAGGGTATCCGGGACAAACGTCCGGTTTGCAATCGTCCGGAGCATGGTGGCGTTCGCGGCCACGATTCCGCCGATTCCCGGCCGCACCGGTTCCTTGGCGATCTCCCCGGATTCGAAGAGCAGCTCCCTCCGCGAGTCGAGCCGAATGCCGACGATCTGCTCTAGAGGGAACTGCGCGAAGACGGAAAGCGGATGATTCTGTGCGACTCCTCCGTCGCAAAAGAACCAGCCGCCGACGCCGACCGGAGGCCAGAAGAGAGGCACCGCCATCGAAGCAAGGACCGCGGCACCCACCGGGGCGTCCGGCGTAGTCGCGGGGCTGAACAAGTAGGGCTCCGCTTCGACGCCGCCGTCCACGTGGCGAAAATACCGCGTGGCCGCCACGTAGAGCGAGTGCCCCTTGCGCTTCTTGAGCCCGGCGAACGTGAGGCCGTTCGGTAGCCCCGCGTCCCGGAGGCGATCGGCGATCCATGAGCGCGCGTAGTCGATCGGGTGCCATCCGCCGCGGAGGAGCAGGCGGATGAAAGCGGGCGGCCGGTATCCAGCGAATCGGTCCCACGGCGTCAGTTCTTGCAACTCCCGGATGTGCGCGGCCGGAGCGAGAATGGCCCGCAGGAGCGCGGTGATAGCCCCCGCGGATGTCCCGGCGTGGTGAACGATCCCCGGGGCGCGCTCTTCGAAGGCTTCGACGATAGGGCTGTAGCTCGCGGCAAGCGTTCCGCCGCCCTCCCACCCCTCAGCAATAACTAAAGATAGCTTGTCGGTGGCCATTCGCGGCTGATTCTACTCTCTTTGGGCGACATCGATATGCCCTCTATTTCCCTCTTGACTTAGAGGAAAGATGAGGGAATAATGTCTCCCGTTGGACGAATCGAACGGAGAGCGCCATGAAGATTCACTTCGACACCACCACCCGCAACGCCCGCAAGATGGAAGACGAACTTCTTCGCGAGATCGGCCGCCAAATGGAGATCGAGTTGATCGAAGCGTGCGCCCAAGGCACGCGTGGAAGCCGGTCCGCCTTCGACCAGATCGAAGCGCTCAACGCTGTCGGCGCGGAGCTGGTCCGAAGGGCTGCGGTCCGCGCAGCACGGGGGCGCCACCGTTCATTTCCCCGCGCGATCTGGTTCGAGCACGCCTACGGCGACCGGAGAACCTTTTCTCGGGAAATTCGGTGCTACTGAACATTCCCGCGCGGAGCGGGTTACAGAGAGAAGGGGGCTTAGTATGGGCAGGTACGGCGTTAGTTGGGTGTTCAGGTGCGGCGACCGAGTAGTGCGGCGCCATCTGTTCAGCGACAAAGTGGAGACCTGTATCGAAGGGGCGCGTATTATCGCCCAGAACCCGAATTCGTCCGAGGTCGAGGTGGCCGAGGTTTCCACGGGCGCCCCCGTGGACTGGAGACCTGCTCGGCCATGGCTGGTTCTGGTCGGCGACGAGACTGACTCGCCGGGTTACTTGTAGTAGGCCCGCGGTGGTTCACGGCAGCCGGGTTTCGGCTCGGTCACCGCGAGCCTCCGATGATCGGACGGCTTGGCTACGAAAGGCGGGACCCAATGAACGCAACCATCACCACGAAGAGCGTCGAAGAAATCCGCGCAGAGATGGCGCACCTGCAAGGGTTGCTCAGTGAGATCCAGGGCGACCACGGCCTGTGCATCTGGGACGGGATGAGCGGGACGCTGGAGGACACGCCGGACGGCCCCGGATTCATCTTGCATGTCATGTGGGCGATCCAGGACCGCTCCTACGATCTCTGGTTTCGAGAGATCGAGCCTGCAAAGGCCGCCCTGCTCAGGGTTGCGCAAGAAAAGGGATGCGTTCCGAGCGCGAGCGGGCTAAGCGTGGACCTGACCGCGCCGGGGTGCCACGACTCGCGGGCTTGGATCGAAAGCGTCAACGCGCCGAAGGCAAAGGAAGTCTTCAAGCGGGATCGAGTCAAGCATCTGCCGGACGGCGGCAGGATTTCCGAGGGTTGCGAATTCTACGACCGCGACCGCGACAAGGCCGGCGACCATCGGCCGCTGGCCTACAGAACCGAGGACGGCGAGTTAAGGATCGCGAGCGACTGCCCACGCGGCATGGTTGCCGTTCTTCTGAGTCAGCACGCCTGGGTATTGAAGCCCTGATCGGCGGCTGGCGGTAGGGCGCCGCTTCGGCGGCGCACTCCGCGAGCTTCCGAATAGCCGGAGGATCGAGCGGGAGGGCAAGAGCAATGACGGACACCGAGAAGATTCTTGAGTTGATCAAAAAGCTTGCGAACGTCGCGAGGGGTCTGGCTCACGGACAGCCGGCGCTTTACGAGAAGTGCGAGGACATCCACGACGCGGCGCAAAAGATGATCGACGGCTAACAGCAGAACGAAACCCCTGATTTGGACGGAGGGAATCCATGGAAAAGAAGCCAAAACCGAAGCACCTATACGTAGAACTCACGGACGAAGAGCACATAGAGATCCTCGCCCGCGCCGCGGCAGAGCGGAGGACGATCAAGGCCGTAGTGCTCGCCGCAGTATTCCCGCAGCGCTACGTCGCTTCCGTCGATCCCTCTTGACCGGCCGCGACAGCTCTTTCCGATTCTCCGCTCCGAATACGCGCACCGTCCAACTGATCGCAGCACGGACAATTCCGCCCGGCGAATAGAATGCGGACGCGGTTCGGGGCGGAGCTCAAGTCTCGTCCTGACCCCGCGTGACCGGCATGGCGTAGGCGATCGAGACCCCGCCCTTGGCATACCGGGCGGCCCACCAGTGCAGTCGCACCAACGGCCCATCCGCGTTCGGACCCGTTCGGTAGCTGTTCTCGATCTCGACCGGCTCACCGAGCGCCCTGGCTTCAATCGCCATAGTCGCCGTGAGATCTGACGGGGCGATGCGATCGCGCCAGCTTTGCGAGATGAGATCGGCCCGCGAGGCGCCGAGTAGTTCGCAGAACACGCGGTTCGGGAAAATGAATCGGCCGTCGTGCTTGCGCGTGACGACTAGGGCGCAGGGCAGCGCGTCGAGAACGCCGCCCAAGGAGTCGATCGGGTCGATTAGCTCCTCGGCCAAGATCGCGAGCCCGCGGCGGCCGACGTCGCGGCCGAGCGCTTCGTGCGCCTCCTGAACGTGCTCCAGTTCGGCGACAAGCCGTTCGATCCGCGTGCCGCGATCCGCGATCTCCTTCTGGGATCGGTCGTCGCGCGCCTGAAGCTCCTTGACCATGGCCAGCGCCTGCGAAACGAGTCCCTCGCCCTCCGCCCGGTGGTCGCGCGCCGTGTCCGCTGCGATCTTGGAGCGCTCCGTCCACATCCGGTACAGCTCGCGGAGCAGCATGAAGCCGGCCGCCCCGCCGCCAACGATGCCATCCCAGTGCTCTGTCACCCACCCGTCCACCCGGTCAGACATTCGCCGACCTCAACGCGCGCAGCTCTCGTGCCGCCTCCAACTCCCGGATGATCTCGCGGTAGTGCGCATGCAGGCGGGCGGCGAAAGCGGCCGAGACGACGCCGGTCAGCGCCAGGACGAAGACGGCGGGCCAATCGAGCCCCGGCCAAAACAAAACGGCGATCGACGCCACGTGAGTGAATCCGCAGGCGCGCACGAACCGGGCCGTGCCGCGGATCTCGTGGAAGCCCGGGGAGTCTGATCCGATGGCCCGAGCGATGCGGTCGAGGACGGCGGGAATGTAGAGGTAGCAGGCGGCGATCAGCGCGTTTCCGACGACCAGCGCCACCAGCAACGGTATTGACGTGATGCAGCGGTCCCGGACGTACATGAGGATCGAGTGGTCCATTGGGGCGGGAGTTTAGCACTGCGCGCAGGTTGCGCTTGACGATGAAGCGAGTGCGGCGTTCTGCGATTTGTCACGTTGACAAGCGTTAGTGACTGTGTCACTATTTCTCAAGTCGAGCGCGCTGCTCGCCAAAAGGAGAAGACGCCCATGGATCGCGATCCGCTGAAGCATGAATTCGAGGAAGAACAAAGCGTCAACCTGATTCCGGCGCTCGGCCCGATTTACCTGCCGCGCATGGGCCACTGCCGCCACTGCGGCGAGCACCGAGACGCGCACGCGGTTGCCGGCCCACTGCTCACGATCGGCGAGCGCGACAAGGAAGAGGACGCCGCCGATGCCTGATCCGAAAAACATCTCCGCATCGCTGACTCGCAAGCGAGACCCCGCCTTCCAGGTGCTCATACCGGCCGATGATCTCGCCGACTACCGCGAGCGGGCGGCATGCCTCGGCGTTCCCTTGGGGGCCGTAGTTCGAGATCTGCTCGCTCGCACGTGGCCCATGGAGCGCGGGCGCCGGAGGAAGCCGTGACGTTCGGGCAACGGGTCGTCTATCTCTGCCTCTGCGGCGCCCTCGCCGTCGCCGGCCTTGCCGCATACGCCGCGGCCGCGGTAGACGCTGGCGGAGAGTTTCTAATCTTCTCTGGCGGCATCATGGTTGGTGTCGGACTATCGGGAATGATCCGAGCAATTTGGGCGCCGCGGGTTGAATCTACTGGAGGTAGTGAATCATGAGCGAAGCGAAGATCAGGGCGCTACTGTACTGTCCGGACGCCTACGCCGACGGTTACAGCGGGTACGAGGACGCCTTCCGCGAGGTAGAGGGCGAAACGATCGAGGAGTTGATCGCAGACGCGGTGCAGTGCACGCCCGACGAAGACGAAAACGGCACGCAAAAGCCGTCGCTTTGGATTCTAGACGAAGCGCTTACCGCGCGGCTGACGGAAGCCCTTGACCAGTTCCGGGCTACGAAGAAGGATCGAGAAGATGCAGTCCGGGAAATGGAGCGTCAAGCCCGCGAGATCAAGGCCGAGATCGACCGCAACGCCAAGGCGACGGATCTTCGGGCGCGCATCGCCGCCCTCGAATCCGGCGCCGAGCTGGCGAAGGCGAAGGCGGAACTGGAAGCGATTGAGGCGGCGGGAGGTGGGGCGTGACCGTCAAGCTCAAGGACTTCGGCAAGGACCATTGGTCCACGTTTGCCTACCTCGCCTCGTGCGTCGTCGGTGCCGGCGGGAGGCCGGATCTCAAAAGGATGCGTTGCGAGCCGAAGATCCATCCCGGACTCGTTCCGCCTGGAATGCTTGGGCACCTCATGAACTTTCCGCCGGCACTGACTCGGTTGAAGGGGCGCGAGATGCCAGCGCACATCCCGCACGACGACTGGAGTTGCGCCGAAGACATCGAAGCGGCCGGGCTGCTGGTCTCGCTGGGTACCGGAATCGCGCCGGTTTACGACCTGACCGCGAAGGGCTGGAAGATGCTGCAAAACCTACTTGCATGGAAGCGCGGCGGCGGGACGTTCGGGAACTTTGGGAGCGCGTCATGAGCCGCTACGCCGAGAAGACCGAAGTCCCCGCCGACCGGTCACGCAACGAGATCGAGAAGACGCTCACGCGCTACGGCGCGCAGGGCTTCATGTACGGATGGGAGGATTCAGGCAAGCGGGCGATCATCGCATTCATGATCGGTGGGAAGCGCATCCGCTTCGAGCTGCCGATGCCGGACCCGAACGCCGAGGAATTCGTCACGACCTCGCAAGGTCGCCCGCGGTCGGATACCGCAGCTCGCGCCGCATGGGAACAAGCGAGCCGGCAGAGATGGCGCGCGCTGGCGCTAGCGGTCAAGGCGAAGCTCGAAGCGGTGGCCGCCGGAATCGCGACGTTCGAGGAGGAATTCCTGGCCTACATCCTCATGCCGGACGGGCGGAGCGTCGGCGATCATGCGATGCCCGCGCTGTCGGCGGCATACGCGACCGGGAAGACGCAGCGGCTACTCCCGGCAGCTTTCGGAGAAGCGCCATGAACGATACGCCAAGCCCTGGCGTCGAGCCCATGATCGACCGATGGGCCAGAAACCTCGACGAACGGCGAGCCATAGAAGGCTTCATTGAATGGTGCCGGGATCAGTCGGTCGAGCTTTCTGAAGACGATTACCGTGGATGGAGCCGCGCCGTGAATGTTGGCGACCTGCTCGACCGATTCCACGAGATCGACCGTCGTCGACTAGAAAACGAGCGGCGGGCGATGCTTGACGAAACGCGGGCAAGGGCGGCGGCGGTATGAGCGCCATCGGTTCGACCTTCGACGCACTCCGTTCGCTCGGCCTGATCGTTCAAGGCGACCACCTCAGGGACGAGCCGCCAGTCTGCTACCTGAGCAAGATAGAGAACGTTGACGCCGAAACATGGGAGGCCCGCAAGGAGTTCTTAAAGTTCTGGCGCGGTCCTCAGCATTGGAGCGGATCGCGTGGTGAGGCGCGTGCTCTCTCGGCCGCCGCCCGGAACCTGGCGCGATGGGATCGCGAAAGAACAGGAATGACCCGGGCGAAGGTGGTGACATGAAGCGCAATTCAGACCCCGAGATGACGGACAAGGAGCGCATATTGACGGCGATCGTGCGCGAACTTTCGACGACGCAGATCCTCGCGCGCAAGGTCAACCTCACGTTCAGCGCCGCCGACTTCGAGCGCGGATTTGGCGACCGCGGCCATTACGCTCACTTCGCCGCATACCGCCAGCCGGTAGTCGGTGACCTCGTGCTGTGCAATTCGTCCGGTCTGCATCCATGGACGATCGGATGGTACGTGGAGCAAGAGCCGCGTGGGCATGCCACCGCGACCATCCGCGAGATCGGCACCGAGAGGCTGTGCAACATGAGCAACGAGAGTTTCTATCCGATCGTTGGAATGTCGCCGCTGGACATGCTCGAAGGCGAGCAGCATCGCTTCTACGCCAAGGTGACGCGGGCCTTCTGGAAGGCCGACGAATATTTCTACCGCTTCGGTGGCCTCGACTTCCCAGAGAAGCGGCGCGCGATAATCTGGGTTCGCGAAGCATTCGGCGGACACCTTGGCGAAAGGGAAGAGAGCGTGCCCTTCGCGGTAGAGACGACCTTCACCGTCCGCACCAGCATTGACCGAATCGTCAGGACTCTCCGTGAAGGAGGACTCGGGACGCGCAAATTCGAGCGTCAAGAGCGGGAGACAAGAGAGGCGATTGAATGACCTTCCTCTCGAAAACGGCCGGTCGAGCACAGAGCAGGGAGCGTTCACTGCGCGCGCTCGGGATGTTCGAAGAAGGCCGCGACCTAGGCGAGATCGGCGGCATCCTGAGTGCGGTCGGCCCTGGACGCGAGACCGGGACGCCCATCGGCGCCGCTCGGGTACGGAAGCTAGTCGCGCAAGGGCTGGCCATTCGGGAGCGAGAGGGCGGCACGTAGACTTTTTGACCGCCTCGGGCGATCCGGGGCAGAGACTGGAGGGGAACATGAGGATTGAAGCCTTGCGGCGATTCAGCGCGCCGCTGAAACAACAGAGGCGGCGAGGGGTGTTCAATGTGCTCACCGCCTCTGCCGTTGCCGTGCTCGACACCCGCGCATCGCGCGGCCCCGGCGCGGAGAATCTTCGCTCATGGGAGATCCATTGGGCGCATGCCGTGATTCGAGCGGCCCGCGCGGCCAATGATGCCGGGGCGTTCCTGACGATGAATCGTGACAAGGCGGCCGCTTTCGTTCACTCTTTGGCGGAGATCGAATTCCTCCCGATGGACCCCAGAACCTCGAAGCGGTGGCTCAGATAGAGCGTTCACGGCAGCTTGGCCGCGAAGACCGCACGCGTCGCCCTGCTAAGCCTAGCAATCATCGCGGCCGGGTGCGGTCCATCTCATCCGAATCCCTGCGATCCGTCGCCGCCCACGCACGTCATGCGCTGCGCCGGGATCGGAGAGTTCGCTGTGCGAATGGACGGCACAGCCATATGCGATCCCATGGGCGGCAAGATTCGCATCTTGGGCGCCGAGTGCGTACTTTTGCCGATTCCGACTTTCCCCGTCGGCGACACCGACGGGCCGGATGATCCCGCCGACCCGTGCGCGCTTGATAGCGACCTGCCGCAGTGCAAGGAGGGCAAGCCGTGAAGTGGACCGTTACCATGACCGTCAAGGCGCCAGAAGGAGCCGCAGCCGAACAGGTCCGAGCATGGGTTCAGTATCACGCGGCCCGGATCGGTGTCCTTGATCCGCCGATGGCTCAATGGCCGGGCATTGATGCCGTCGTCATGTCGGTCGAATCGATCGAGAAGTAAGTGGCGGCAGGCGCCCGGCGGAATCGTCCGCCGGGCTGAGGTGAAGTAGTGCCGGAATCGTGCGAGAGCTAGCCCGGGAGCTGTCCTTCGATACGAGCGGTAGCGGCGCAGCAAACTTCGCGCAGCGGGCCGGCGTGCTCCTTGATGACCTCCAGCTCCTTGGCCGTCAGCGCTTCCACTGATCCGCTGATGCTCGCGAAGATCATGGCCAGAATCAGGTGTCCGATGTCGTCGGCCGTGTTCTGAAGATCACCGTTGATGATTGCCTTGCAGGGTCTTCCGCCAAGAATGGCCACTGGCGCTCCCGTGGGTGCTCCTGTCATCTCGTTCACTTTTCGCGCTCCTCGTCTCGCGGCCTTTGGTTATCTCCGGCCGTCCATCCTGCAATGTTCCTTCGGTCCACGAGCCCGGCATCGATCAACGCAGATTCGATGTCCTGCACGTGAATCTGTAGCACTCTCACTTCCCGAACGAGATCGCGGATCGTGACGATACCAAAAAGAAACAGGGTCGCGGAAAAGACGGATGCGATGACCAGAGCCACGGCGGCCCAACTGGGCATGGTAACGCCATCGAACTGGACCCGAACGATGCGGCGCTGGCGGTCTGCATTCATCGGTGTCCTCTCTCAGAGATTAGGCGCTCGATGCGCTCGTCATGGCGGACTACCTTCTCCCGCAACTCTGCGAACTCGTCCCGCAAGTCCCGCAGATTGTGGTTCGTCTCGTCAAGGCTTCGTTGCAGCGCAGGGAACTGTACACTCATGAACTGGTTGACCTTGGCGTTCAGTCCGATCAAAGCGACCACGCCGGCCACGGTTTGACCGATAGCCAGAGCGAGCATGATGCCGACGGCATTCTCAAGGATCGCATCGGCCCCGCCCCGTGCCGTGACCTGCATTGCCGCTATCGCGATGATCGTCATTAGGCCCTACCTTTCAGGGTGCGCGCCGAGCAGAAAAGCGAGCCCGCCCTATCCCGCATAGGCCGCCCGATAGAGCACCGAGACGGCGATCGGCGCCAAGTCCCCGCCCGTCGGCACCGAGACCACGCGCGCCCGAAGCATCGGCGCTTCGAAGTGGAGTAGCTGCGGCGTCGGCGCCGTCCAGGGGAGCGCCGCATCGAACGCGATCGTCGGCGCGCCGTCCGCGTAGATCGTCGTCCACGTGCCCGCGATGAACGCCTCGATCTCGATTTCCCAGTCCACGGAAGTATTGGCGAGCGTCGCCGGATCGTCGCCGACCGAGACGACCACGCCACTAAGCGGGCAAATCTCGATCCCGCCCGGCGGAAGGGCGATCGGCGCAACCTCATCGGCCACAAGCCCCGGCAGCATCGCCGAGCCGCGCAGCCACGGACCGGCCACGCGCCGCAAGTCCTCGGTCGCCGTGACGGTCGTTGCGTCGGTCGAGTAGCGCAGCAACGGCTCACCCGGCACCAGTGCCGACCCGTCCGTCGCGACCAATTGCCGCCGCTCGTCCAGCCAAAGCACGGCACCCGTGACCGATGCTTCAGCGGTGAACGATGTCGCCACGTCCGCGCGGACCCGACGCGTCCCGACGATCGCGATGCCCTTCCCTGCGCTAAGACCAAGCCCGCCCGTCGCCGCCACCGCGAAGCCACCCATGACCCGAAGGTCGGTGATATCCGCGTTTTCTACATTCACGCCGAAGCCCTGAATGGCCGACGCCAGCGGGACGGCGCCAAGCGGCGCCAAGGGGAAATCTCCGGGCGCTGGCGATCCGGTCACTTTGATGCCCTTGACGACCGCCGGACCGTCGAGGGTCTCGACGACTAGAGCGCCGTACGCCTCGCCGCTCGCCAGCGCGTCGCCGTCGCCGTCGAGCGATCCGAGCACGAGATCCTGCGTCGCCCATCCGCGAATTCTGCCACCGACCTGCGCGGCGCCCGCGGCCACGGTTACCGACGTGGACGGCGAAGACGTTTCGGTGACCGCGCCGCCCTCGAAGAGCTGGGAGAAACTTTGCCCAAGATCGATACCGCCGGGCGAGGGCGCCGCGTTTCCAAGCTCTTCGTACGGATCGTCCGAGAGCCGCAGCAGCACGTCGGCCGCGGCCAACGAAAAACCGGCCGGCGCTCGCACCCGCACCCGCACGGCAACGAATTCACCGGCCGCGATGTCTGGCACTACGATCTCGGAGGACGTCCCAAGAGCCACGATCCCCGCGCCCACGATCTCGACTTCGATCGCATGGTAGGTGAGCACCGGCACGCCAGTCGCCTCATAGGGCACCGAGGCGCCGCGCGGCTTGGCCATGGCCGACAAACGAACGGACCGAGCGTCATCCGCACCCTCGGAAAGACGGTCATTCCAGAGCCGCAGATCTTGCCATGCGCTCGGCGAGCCCGGGGCAAACGATGCGAACGTCAGGGATGTGACCGGTTCGTCTGCGTCGTCGGTCCAAGAGAGCTTCGTCGGCATAGTCAGGGAATCCTAAAGAAGTAGGCTTGCACAGGAAAGTTCGTGTCGTTCTCGACGTCGAGCCAGAATTCTACGTCCGTTACCTCGATCGGCGTCGAGTCCTCGGCCGCGGTAACCGGTCCACGAACAGCGACCTGATTCCCGTAGACCAGGAGCCCAGACAACGGCGACCAATCGAGCGACTGATTGACCACCGGCCACGCTTCGGAGATCGGCCACGCGAGGACTGGAGGCGTTCGATCAGCCGATTGGCGCCAGATGGTCTCGCCGAGTATGTAGGAACACCCGTTACCCTCGCCGGCCAATATGCCGTAGGCGCCAGTGTTAGATCGGTGCGGATTCGATCCGAGGTCGATCCCATTGTGCCCTTCATCCCAGTCGTCCGTTCGGTCGATCAGCTCGCCTCCGGCCAGCGGGTAGATGTAATCCACGTACCCGGAGGTTTCGCTGAACCCGTACGCCCACCCGAAATAGAGGTCGTCTTCGGTGATACGCGGGCAGATGATGGCGTGCGCGATCCCTCCGGGCGGCACAAAATCGAACGTCGCATGCTCGGTCACGTCGGATAGGTCGGTGTCGCTCGACCGAATCCGGATCGTGCTGACGGCGGCCCCGGGCGGGTCCGGCGCGTGCGATCCGATTTCCCATTCAACGAACCAGAGGCGCCCATCGTGGCCGAGCACGGCCGGCGTCACGTCGAAGCCGTCCGCCGGATTCCAGGTGAGTAGATTGCCGGTGGCGGAGTCCATCACGATGAGGCGCGGAGTGTCTCCCGTCGGGTCGCCAACTGGGTCGGTCCCGCCAGCTCGGTAGACGATCGACTCGGCCCCGACGGCGCCAGCCTCGTGGATCGCAGTGGCTGCCGGCGAGACCCTGCTATAGAAGGTTCCCGTGCTCTGCCGCGGGATAGCCACCCCGCCCGATATGCCGCCGAGGAAGTATGCGCCGATCGCCTCGGTCGGGTCGGTCAGGTCCGATATGATCAGCGCGTAGTGATCGGGCTCCGGGGGCGCGGGCGGCACCTCAACCGTCACCAGGTCCGGCGAAAGGGTAATCGCCGTCTCGCGCTCCACTCGGAACGTCAATCCGTGGCCGGCCGGCGCATCGTCCGCCACCTCGATCGTCACGCGAACGACCGACTGACCCGGGGCGAGCGTGTAGCCTTCAGACTCCGGGTCAAGGCTCTCCCAGGATAGGACGGTCGCCGCGGTGTCCAGTGTGACCGGTGACAAATCGAGGGCCGACGGGATCGTGACAATCGACCACGAATCCACGGACGGCAACAGCCCGTACCCGAAAACGTCCACGTCCACCGTTTCGCCTGGGCTCACGGTGTCCGGTACGGCCGCCGTAATGAGGATCGAGTCTGCGGCGAAGACGAGCGGCGTTGAAGGCGGAAAGCCGCTCGCCCCCTGCCCGCCGGGCGGCGAGGAGCCCAGCAGGACGAATCCAAATCTCCCGCTGTTACTGCCGAGCAGGATCAATTCGCTAGGCGCAAACGTCCGTGAGCCGACCGCCGACGCCACCAGGATAATGGTGCCGCTTCCGGCCAACCGGACGCGATGGTACCCGCGGCCATCGGGCGACACGTAGGTTGCAAAGCGGAGGTCGGCCTCCCTCACTCGCCGTGCGTCGAGTGTCGCCTTGATCAGATCTTCGCCGCTACTCACGTCTCAATCCTTAAGTCGAGATCGGTAACGGCCGGCTCGCGCACGCCGGACGCCGAATGCTCCGCGCCATGCACCCACCCCTTGAGCCCCGGGTAACCTTGGCGGGGCATGGCGATGGCGACGGGCGTTCCGGGGCGACCCGCGGCCCACAACGGCACCCGGGCCTTGACTGCGATAGCCCGCCGCCGCCGAAGCTCCCATCCCGCAAGTTCCGTGGCCTGCGCCTCGTCTTCCACGAAATCGTTTTGGATGATCTCGGTCCGACCGGTACCCGAGGAGAACACGGCGCACACCTCGACCTCGAAGGGGCGCGCACTTCGCTCTGCGTCGATCTCGGGGTTGCACGTCTCGATCGCCGGCAAGTAGCCCTCCGAACCCTCGGCGACACGGCGCACGAATTCGCCGTTCGGCCCGCGGATGTCGGTCACGATGTCGGAAGACGACGGGCCGGTCGGAAGGTAATTGACGCGCTTCGTAGACGAGACCCGGTATTCCTCGCTCGCGCCATCTCCGACGCCGCTCGCGCCGTAGTACGCGCCGTCCGAATACAGAAAGTTTCCGCCGGGCAGCGCGAGAATCGTGCGGGCCACTTCCGTCTCCGCCGTCTTATAGCCGCCCGCGAACTCGTACGCCGTGATCTCGCTCGCCAGATTTGAACTCGTCCCGAGATCGCCCGAGCCCTCCGGATTGACGAATTCGGCGGTCGCGTCGTTGCCCCAGTAGAAATCTTCCGCCAAGTGGGCCACGGCGCGCCCGTTGCCCTCGTAGTAGTAGGTGAGCGGGAGATCGGTCGGCGTGTCCTTCTCGGCGATTGCCGCCCGCCGGTTGTACCATCCGCCGTGCGCTACCACCTTCCGGGTCAGCTCTTCACCCGGCCCGTCGTAATGCCAAACCGTGACATCGCGACTGACGACGACAAAGCGCTGCACAGGCCACAGGTAGGCTTCCGCCGAATCGCCGGCCACGGACTCCGGATCGTAGATCCAAACGGTCCCGGCGTATCGCGGGGTCAGTTCGTCGAAGAACTTCTGGTACCGCGCGGCTCGCGGCGCGTACCATCGCCAAGTCACCACCTCTTCGCGGAGGACGCACGTGCCCTCCTTGACGCGGTAGGTCTCGATCCGCTCGGTCACGTAGTTGCCGACGGTCGCTGTGCCGAAACCGGTGGCCGTGAACGTATCGGGACCCGCGTCCTGCCGGAACTGCGCGCGCGGCGGCGAGAAGGGCTCGATCGTCTCGCGAATCTCGGGCGGGAAGCTGACGACCCCGCCGCCGCCTGGGATCTCCGGAGCGTTGCCGAGGATCTTGATGCACCGCGGAACCGAGGCATCGGCATCGGCGCTCAATCCGGCCTCCGCGGCGAACGAGCGGGCATCGAATACGGCTTCCGGATCGGCGGTCGGCGGCCAACGGTAGGCGGTCAGCACTCCTTGCCCGTCGAAGTCCAGGGCATACCCAAAGCTCGACGCAAGATCGCGCGCGCGGCCCATCCATCCGGTCCCCAGCGATTCGAACCCCTTGCGAAGCTGCGGCCCGAACGTCGGCACAGCAATCCTCGACGAGGGCACCCCGGCGAGCGTCGCCATCTCGCGAATCATCTCGCCCGGCCGCTTGCCGTGAAGCGCGGGCAGCACGTAATCGAAGGACTCTCCGTCCGATCGGCCGCCGTAGTCCAGCATCTCGAATTGGAGCGTATGGCCGTCCTTACTCAGGCTCCGGGTACTCTGCGCGGACACCGCACCGCTCGTCAAGGGGATCGCCAGCGGGTCAGATCGCGAACCGTAGATCGCGTTCACGTCGATCAGCGCGGCGCCCGGAGGCGGTCCGCCGAACTGCGTTTCATACCCCAGCGGCCCGGGCACCCAGTTCGCCGACGACGCGGGCATGGTGATCGACCCGTGTCCGCCCGCGTTGACCTCCGATCCCCACCCGATCGAGATCGGGGCCACGGTCACACCGAACGGAGCGAGCGCGACCGTCGCCTCGACTCGCACCTGCTGACGATCGCCGCTGCGCGCAAGCACCTGATCGGCCGCCGCGTGGGGCGTCACGTCGAGCGCCAACTCCTCGCCCGAGGGATCAACGTAGACCCCAAGGATCAGCGATGCCTCGGGCGCCGACGAAGCGGCGATCGAAGCCCCGAGCGTCAAGAGGGTCGCCATCTACGGGAGCCACTCCCGGAACGTCAAATCGAAGGTCATCAATCCGGCCTCCGAGTAGTCTTGGCTCCGGGTGATGGACGCCACGTATCGGACCGGGTAATACCTCACGTGCAGAAGACTCCCGGCCAATCCCGAAAGATCGGCGGTCGTCGCCGTGGACCCGGATACCGCGATCTCGCCGGAATCGGGAGTGCCGCTAACGAGGGTTAACGCGGTAATCGATCCGTCCGGCGCAATGATCTCGCCGGAATGCACATCCGGCGGCGCGGGAGCCGATTCGCGAGACAGCCCCCACGAGGTGCGCGTCGTGCCGCCGATTCGCCAGTAGTCCGAGAACACGTCCCACAGGATGACGGGCTGCACATCTTCGCGGCACAGTGCCCCGAGCAGATCGGCGGCCCGCGAATCTTCCTCGGTGGCCGCCGCATAGGTCAGGGTGATTTCTGAAGAGGCGCGCGACAACGAGGCATCGGCCGGCAGCAATTCGACCTGGAAGACCGATCCGCCGTCCAGCATCGGCAGTTCGATACCCGAGGGCGCGGGATCGATGCGAATCGTTGCCAGGCGGCTCGAAAGCGGTCTCCCCGCGAAGAGTGGCGGGCGGGCGAACGGCGCATACCGCTCCCACGAAATCGGTCCCTGATCGATCGGCATGCCGCCTTAAACCTCGCGCCGCCGCAATTCGACGGGATCTGGAAATGGCCGCGGCGCTGCGCTCCCGGCGGCGATCGGCGCTCCCGGCGAGAAGCCCTTGATCCGTCGCGAATTCCGCGCCACGCGGTCGAGCCCCTTGGCCAAGTCATTCACCTGATCGACGATCGTCCGCATTTTCCATTAGCTCCCGCTTGCCACAATCGGCGGCAATCGTATCCCGGAAATGGGTCTGGACCACGCTAGCCCCCCCCTGACTGGCCGACGGCCGGCGGCAACCGTATGCCAGTAATGGCCTGCTTCGCGGCGGCTGCCGCGCTCGCCACTTTCTGCCATGCAGTCGCCAGTCCATTGACCTGCTCTGTAACGACCTGAATGATGCCGAGGGCATCTCGCCCGAGATAAGTGATGACTCCGACGATAGCCTCGAAGCTTTCCTTCGACACCTCCAGAGGCTCGTTTAACTGACGGAATGCAACCTTCAGGTCTCCTTGGATTATAGGCGCGGCGCGCGCCGCAGCTTCTCCGATCGATATCTCGGCCCTGGTCGCCTCATCCAAGACGGCGGTCAGTAGCTCGATCTCTACCTTTGCGTCCTTGGCGCTGTCGGCTAGATTCTTCGCTCCAGTGGCCGCCGACGCCCCGGATTCGCCGAGTTCCTTGATGGCCGCGGCACCCTTTCGAACCTCATCGGCATGAAGCGACTTGGCGATCGATGCAAGCCCATCGGCCGCCTTTTCGGCAGACCCACTTATCGCCGCCAGGGATTCCCCGACGACGACCAGGCCCTCGCCCGCGCCGGTCGCGCTGGACGCGATTTTGTCGATCGATCCCGCGAGACTGTTCAGCCCGTCTTTGACTTCTGGCTTGCCCACGGACTCGGCGATCGCCTCGATACCCGCTTGCACCTCAGGCAGCGCCACCTTCGATGCGTCGAGGGCCTTCGCGAAACGATCTAACTCCGTGGCCACGGAGGCCAGATCCGGTCCGGCGCCAGCGAAAGATTCGGTGAGTCCGTCGAGTCCCGTGGTGAGCGCGGCATCCGAGAGGCTGGCAACCAATGCGGTGGTCGCCTCACCAATCGCCGCGAGTGTCGTCGAGAAGGACGAGGCATTGGTATTGACCGTGGCGAACGTCGTCCCCAGTAGCGTGCTCGCTTCGGTCAGCGGACCCAGCGCCTTCGCGGCGCTCGATGCGGGTTCGGCGAGGCTCGACAGCTTCGCCCCAGCCTCTCCGAGCGCAGTGAGACCGTCGGCCTTGACCGTCTGCGTCGCCTGGCCCAACTTCGCGAGCGCCTCACTCAATGTCGTGACGGGCTCGGTCAGGTTCTGAAGCGGCACGAGTAGCGGCGTCAACTGAGATTCGATCGTCCCGAGCCCCGGCTCCGCAAGGAGCGCCTGGACGGCTTGCGACAATCGGGACGCGGCGCCCGCTACAAGCTCCAGCGGAGGCGCCAGAGCGGCGGCCGGAGCCGTCAATCCGGTCAGCGCCTCGCCCAACTTGGCCGCGCCCTCCACTTGCGTCGCGTCGCCGAGCTTGGCGGTCGATTCGGCGATCGACTTGATGGGATCGACCACCTTTTGCGCGGCGTCCGCGGTAGTCGTCAAGCCCTCGTTCAGCTTCGTCGGAGGCTCGGCCTTCGAGAGGTCGTCCACGCCCTTCTTCGCCTCGCCCGCGCTCTTACTGACGTCGAGCAGGTTCGGGCCGACGTTGCCCGCGGCATCCCGCACGCCGATGAAGTTGTCGGCCGCCTTCGCGGCAGCCACGGCTACGCCGTCGATTTCGCTCTTCGCGGTCTTTGCGTCCTCGCCCGTCTTCAGGAGGTTTGGCCCAAGGTTGCCGGCCGCATCACGGACGCCTATGAAGTTCTGTGACGCTGACGCAGCGGCTTGAGCGGCCCCGTTAACCTGGATTGCAGCATCATTGGCAGCCTCACCCACTCCGCGAACTGCGGTCGCCGTGCCGCCGGAAGTGTCGATCAGGCTTCGGATGCGGTCGTCAAACTCTTTGGCGCTTTCGCCTGCGTGGCGCACGGCGGTCGCGGCTGTCTCGGCAGCCTGGCCGGCCCCGGTCAGGCTGGGCACGGACGCGCCCGCCTCTGACCCCACCCCCTTTAGGCCAGCGGCCGACACGTTCGCCTCTCCGGTGAGACCCTTCAGGCTGGCGGCCGTAGCGGTCGCGCCCCCGCCCACTTCCTTGAGCCCGGCACCCGCGGTCTTCGAGCCGTCGGCGAGCGCGCGGAGCGCCGCGGTCAGAGAGCCCGCGGCCGTGCCCGTGGTGCCGAACGCCGCCGCCAAATCAGCGGCGAACTGCTTGCCGACGAGACCGCCGTCCTGAAAGGCCTTGATCAGAAGTTGCCCGAACTCGGCGATCTGATCGCGCGAGATGTTGCCGGACTGCGCCGCTTGCTCAAAGGCGGCGACGATTCCGGTCACCGCGTTCTGCGCCTTCGGGCTCAGGTCCGTAAAGGCCTTCGCGAAATCGTCGGTTCCGGTGATCAGTTGGCGCAGCGCGTCAAGCGTCTTTGTCCCGAGTTCGGCCTGTACCTTGGCCGCCGCCTCGGCCGCCGCCTGTTGGGTCTTCTGGAGCCCGGCCGCGGCCTGGTCCCCAGCCGCGCCGCTCGCCGAGCCATAGCTCCGAATCTGCGTCTCGAGGTCCTGGACCTTGCCGCGCAGAGAATCGATCTGCGCCAGATCTTCCGTGCTCACGCTGGGCTGAAGCTCTAGCTCCCTCTTGGCCTGTAGCGTGGCGGCTAGTTCTTCGCGGAGCTTGGCCAGAGAAGTCGAATCCCCGGGCTGAACGTCCGGCGCCTTGACGCTTGACGGGACCGAACCCGCAAGATCCGGCGCGTTCGGATCGGGCGTCTTCGACAGCTCGGCGAGCTTCTGGAAGAACGATTTATACGCGTCCTCTCGCTTCTTGATCTCTGCGAGCTGCTTCTTCGTCAGCTCCTTCTCGCTGTCCTCGGCGTTCTTTTGGTGGGCGGCCTGCTGCTTCTTTAGGTTCTCATAGAGCTTCTTCCATTCTTCGCCGAGGTTGCGGACGCCCTCGCCGCCCTCCTCGGCGCCCGCCCGCGACTCCTCGCCCAACTTTCGCGCTTCCTTTGCCGCGAATCGAAGCTTCTCGACGGCCTCATCAACCGACTTGGCGACGGCATCAGCGAAGCCCTTCGGCGCCAGACCCAAGGCCTCCGTCAGCTTGGCGGCCGACTCTTCGAGCGCCCCGAACGACTTGACTCCCGTGGCCGCGAGGTTCAGGAACAGCACGTCAATGCCGACAAACGCCGACTTCAGGTCAAAGTTCTTGAGGTCGCGAAAGATGCGGGCCACGTCGCCGAGAAGCCGGATGACTGTCGCCACGTCAGATCCGAGAGAAGCGAAGGTGCCCTCCCCGTCAAACCCCTTCAGCGTCTGGAGAACTTCAACGAGCGCCGGCAGTAGCTCGTCACCAAAGGCTTGCTTAAGATCGATGATCTCGTTCTTGAACCGCTCGTTTTCTGAGCGGAAGGATTCCACGTTTTTCAGCGCGGCCGGGCCATAGACCTTCAACATTTCCGCGGCGAGAGCCGGGACGCCGTCGCGCGCGAGAATCTGGTGCTCTTTGGTCAGTTCTCGGACTTCTGCCGTCGTCTTTCCGTAGGCCCTTGCCAGCAGCGCCGTCGCCGGAATGCCGTTGTTCGCGAACTGCTTGACCAACTCCTCGGCCTGAATGACGCCCTTCTGGAGGACGTCGGTGAACGTCTTGAAGATGCCGTTAACTTCTTCGGTGCTCTTGCCTGCGCCCGCCACGGCAATCGAGATCGCGTCGAATACCTGCTGAGTCTCCTTCAGCGACAGGCCCGCGGCCTGCGCCGGCACCAGAAACTTCTGAAAGTTGTCGGTCAGCGTAATGAAGGAGATGCCTACGTCGTCGGCGACGTCGCGCAGATGGTCAATGGCGTCAGCCGCTTCCTGCGGACCGCCGACGAAAATCTCTAGCTGTCCTTGGAGGATTTGCAGGTCGGACGCAACCTGTACCGCCGACTTGCCGAAGTCCAATAGCTTCTGGACGACCAGCGAAGCGAGAAAGAGCTGCGCGGCCTTACTGGCCAAGCCGAATGCGGACTCCAGCGACCCAATCGAAGACGTCAAGGACGCCGCGGCCGGGACGCCGCCCGGGGGCACTACGTCGATTTGAGAGAGCCTGGCGGCTGCGGCCCGCAGCGATTCGATCTTCGCTTGGAGCCCGGCGAATGCCGCCTCATCCTTGGTGACGGCCGCCGGGATCTTCCCAAGGAAGTCGGCCATGTTCTCGGCCGCGATCCGCACTTTGTCGCGAGCGAGCGTCGCCGATCGCGAGATCGGATCGAACGTCACCCCGCGACTCGCCGTGTTCAGCCGGTTGACTGCACCTTGAAATTGGGATTCCAGTTTGCGCAATTCCGCCTGGAACTCCTGGAATTCCTTCGACCCCTTCCTTGCAAGTCCGAGATCGACCTTGACCTTGCCCAGGCCCTCGAAGGAATTTCGGATCTCGGTGACGCCCGTCTTTACGCGACTCGCGAGATCCTTCAGCTCCTTGTCGATCGCCCCGACATCAAGCTTGAGATTGATCTTTCCGCCGTCGCCCTTCGTGACGCGGACCGTCTCCTCGATCCCCGTCCGCAACTCCCGCAGGCGCGCCAGGCCCTCGCCGATCTGAAGATCCAACTTCAGAGGCGATTCGGCCTTTGTCTCCGATGCGAGCGCGCGGACGCCGTCCCGGACCTGATTCAGGCCCTTGAGGGCGTCCGCCACCTCGGCGAGGATACGGAGAAGGACTTCCTGATTTACTTGCGCCAAACGGATTCCGTCTCGCCCGGGTCAGGTTTGCGGCACCCCGACCCGGGCGGATGCGGGGCTACGCCGCGCGGCTTACGCAATCAGCGAGGGCGAGGCGTTCTGAAGCTCGATGGTCATGTCGTCCACATACCCCGAGATGTCGCCGGGCGACGGATATGCAGCGAACTCGACGCTCTCGGTCAGTTCTTCTTGGGCGCTCGGAGCCTTGCCGGTCGCCTTGCACCGAGGGCATGTGACGGTTAGCAAGAAGTCGAATCCGTCCTCGACTTGCTCGCCGTTGGAGAGAATCGCCTTCAGCGCGAAACGGGCGCCGCTAATCAGTTTGTCCACGATCCGGCGGTCGGTGTACTTTCGGTCGATGGAGATCCGAATCTCTCGCCGACCCTCGCGGATCAAGCTGTCCGCGAAACGTCCGCCGATGCACTCGTTGACGTCCACGGGGAACGTCGCCGACAGCGACCACGAAGTCAGGCAGTAGCTCTCGTCGTCGAAGGTGATCTCGCAATACACCTCGTTGAACGGCGCCATCGTCGGCGGAACCGTCACCCAGGCGGGCGCCTCGCGGGTGAACTTCATTACGTCGTTGACCGAAAACCCGGCGCCCGTCGTGATCGCCAGTTCGATCGGCATGTCGCGGGTTCCGATGCGCGCATCGTCCTCGTCGGTCAGCGGCGTCCACTTCGGCCGGCCGATACTGTCGGCGCCGCACGGGATGACGATGTCCGCGCCGTCGTAGGTGGACGCCGCGCCGATCTTCACTTTGACGGTCACCGAGTTCGGCGAGCCCGTCACGTCCACAATCTTGACGTAGATGTCTCCGTCAGGCAGCGCCAGGAGAGCCGCGCTCGGCAGTCCCCGCAGCGAGCCGAACTTGCTGGATGTGACCGTGCCCACCGTGGCCGTGGCCAATGACCATCGGGTCACGCGCGCCGAGACCAGGCCGTAGCTCACCTCGGGCAGGCTGCCGGGCTCGACGGTAATGTCGAGAGTCTGCACGGCGGTCAGCGCCGCCGTCTCCGGAGCGCCGTCGTCGCGCGACAGCCGAGTTGCGACGCTCTTGACGGCGGTCGTCTCGCTCACGCCCATCCGGTGCAAATAGACGTCGGTGGCCGGCGAAGTCGTCGTGATCCGGCGCTGCGCTTCCGCCAGAAACCGGCCGTTCGCGAGGTCCGGATACATCGTGCCGGTGACGCTACCCGATACGACGATTTTCCCCGTGTAGCCCTCGGACTCCTGTCCGCCCGGCTGGAGATTGGGGTCCTCGGTGTCCGTGAATTCCGGGCCATGGTCGGCCTCGCTGAACATGAGATCCGCATATTCCCCGGTGGTCTGCGGGGGCTGTCCGGGCCGCGCTTCGACGCCCACTCGGAATTGGGAATTGCCGCCCTGGAAGGTATCGCCCATTTGCTATCTCCTAAGGCTGAGCGAAGAATCGCTTGCCGGTATACGTCAGATTCACGAGAAATCCGATCAGCGTGGTACCCGTCGGCCGGTGGCGACCCTCAACGTCCGGCGAGTCGAAGAACGTGGCATCGGCGTCGCGGAAACTCCACTTCGTCGAGGGCGTCGCGATCGTCTTGTTCCAACTCTCGACCATGCCGAGGACCGTATCCACGAGCGTCGCCGGCCCCACTTCGTCATCCTTGAGCGGTACCGGGCTCTCCGTGAACGGGAAGAGCATTCCGATCGCCGCCTCATGCTCGAAGCATCCGACTTGCGGCGCGCTCGAAAGTCGCGTCGGCGCCACAAGAATATTGCCGGGCACCAGGGCCACCGCCTCTTGGAGCATCGGTACGCGGTCCACTCGGACCCGATAACCGTCTAGCTCCGTTGCCGCGGCGAGCCGAGACTTCACCTCGACCGCGAGCAGGTCCACATCCTTGATGGGAATGGATAGGCTCGTGCTCACGCCTTCACCCCCAGCAGTGCATCGCGGATGATCTCCGATAGGCTCTTGTTGGCCGTGGCGTGCGGACGAGCCGGAACCTTGAGACCCTGCGCCAGCCGTGCGCGCGAGATCCATACGCCAAAAGCGCGTCCCAAGAAGAATCGCATCCTGTCGCCGCCGCGCGGCCGGATCGTCGTGACCGGGCCATTGTCGCCGCGGTGGACCGCAGCCCACGGCGCGCGAACTCCGATGACGATTTCAGTCCCGCTGACCGTCGAGAAGCCGCCGGCCCCTCCTGCCCACGCCCGCGCGACCCGCCCCGCCTTGCCACCGAGCGGCGGGTTCGTGGCGGTCTTTGTGCCGAAGGACTGCGTCGGCTTCCATTTCTTGAAACCGGAATCCGTCCGCTCGGCGCCCCGCGAGAACTCCTCGCCGATGGCCAAGCGAATCGCCTTCACGACCCGTGCACCGCGAGGCGCAGCGAAGGGCTGGGCCGTCGCCTCGATCTGCGCGTCAAGAGCCTTTAGGGCCGCGCGGTTGTTCACGGCGAATGTAATGTTCATGGGCTTAGGGCCACCACGAATCGCAGCCGACGAAGTCGTCATACCAGAGCGGCCGGCGGTAGCCCGGGGCGTTGACCGTGCCCGGGATGAAGACGGCCGACGGCGCCGACTCCGCCGACATGTCGAGGCGCACAATCCCCCCGACGATCTGACGTAGGCGGATGCACAGCTCGGCTACCGGGTACTTCTCGCCGCCGCCTACCCGAACCTCGTGCGGCCTCGCCTCAAGGACGGCTTGCTGCGCGATGGCCTCGGATAGAAGCAAGGCGTCAGCAGCCGTCAACTCGGCCGGGTCATCGGGCGGACTGTACCCGTTGCCGCGAAGCGTCCCGAGGACCAATGGCACGGCCGCATCGATTCGGGCCACCCACCACTCCTCGAATGTGGGCGACCCTCCTTCCGACGCGCCATGCTCCGTTGCGATCCGTTCGGCTTCCGCCTCCGGAATCTGCAACAGAACCGCCTCGTAATCGCTCCACGGCATCGCGCCCTCTTACCGCTCCGCGGTGATGGCACCACTCGTGACGAACCGCTCGAAGTCACCCTCCGGCAGGTCGCCGGGCTTGATGGGGTCGCCCGGACGGAACATCCGCGAGCCGTGCTTGATCAGGCCGACGACCTTGTGGCCAGCGGATCGACGCAGCAAGGGCATTGGCGACTCCACGGGCGGCTTCGGCTTCGAGGCTTCGACCTCCGGCGCGTCCGGCACTGGCGGTGCGCCCGGCTTGCCGTCCTTCTCGTTCTTCTTGTCTTCGGCCATGACGGTCTCCGTTTAAGCGGCGCAGTTGGTGATTAGGAATCCGGCGCCGCCCGAGATGACTTCGAAATCGAACCAGTCGGTCCAGGGGTAGTACCACGACGACGTCTTGTCGTCGTAGAACGGGACGTTAGCGACGCCCGTGTTCCACGTGAATCCGGCGCCGAAGACCATCGTGCCGGTCGTCAAGTCGTAGTTGGCCGGATCGAACATCGGGACGAACACGATCGCTACGTCACCGTAGATCGGAGCCGGCACCGAGCCGACTTCCTGGCTGGCGGCGGCCACGGGGTTGAAGCTCCGAACTTCCTTGACGCCCCAATACGCCGCCAGATCGCGGACGCTCGGGAACGCCGAGTTGGTGTAAACCCGCGACGCCTTGAACACGGGATCGGCGAGCGCCGCGTTGAGGGCCGAAGAGCTGAGGCCGACCATCAACTCCTCTCGGCCGGCCGCCGTCTTGCTGAGGATGGCGTCGGCCGCCGTGGTGATATCGCCCTGGCTGTCGCCGCCGGCCGCGTTCCATTCACTGCCGCTCGCCAGCGCGAGGGTGTGTCCGGCCGGGTAGGTGGCGGTATTCGTCAGGACTTCCGACGCCTTGATCTCGCGGGTCAGATCAACGATGCGCTTGCCGATCGCCGCCTGACGCGCTTGAAAGAGCGGATCTCCGCCGAACGACTTCGAGATTTTGAACTGATCGATGTCGGCCATACCCGCAAACGAGTGTCGCTGGAGGGCCGCGGTCAGGAGGCGCCCGCCTGCCGTCTTGGTCTTGTAGGGCGCGCTAAACGCCCTGCTCGTCTCGACCGGCACGATCTCGGCGTTGTCGTACTGCCGGAACTCGAAGACCGGCGAGGGTACGGGAACGCGGGGGAAGAAGATGTCCGCGGCGCCGGGCCGCGTCGGCTGCCCGAGCACGAGGCTGGTCAGAAGCGGCGACGTGCTGCGCTCGTTGGCGAAAGGGCCGGGAAGGGTGGCCACGGTAATTGCCATTTTCAGGGCTCCTTAGGCGAACGTCGCGGGCGCATGGCCCAAGAGTTTCACGAAGCACTTTTCGCCAGTGCCGCCCGTGGTGGTGCCCTGGGAGACGGCGAAGTAGTTGCCCGTGGTGACCTTCGTGAATTGGCCGGCGGCGGCTAGGCCGATCTTGTCGTTGATCGCCCAGGTCTCGCCGTTCTTGACCTGCACCTCGACCTGTCCGCGCTCGACGACTCGCACCTCGTTGAGGGCGAGTGCGTCGTAAGCCAGAACGCCGAGCAGGTAGACCGATGCCGCCACGGACGGCTCGATGTGCTGCACGCCCGTGCTTGCCAGGACGCAGCCCTGACCCGCGGTCATGTCGGTGGCCGCCTTGGGGATGTAGGTATCAACGATCTGTTCGGACCGGGCTGCATTGAGACTAGGCATCGGCCGTCTCCTTCATGAGAGCGTTGTAGCGCGCCACGTACTTGGCGCCATCGGCCGGGCTGATGCCCTCTTCGTCGAGTCGAGCGACGACCGAAGCTTCGAGCGGGTCCGGGCCGTCGCCGTTGGGCATCCCGAAGTCACGGGCGGCGGCGTTGGATGCGACGGGATCCGCGCCGAGCGGCAGGTTCGCCGCGTTCGTCGGAACCACGCTCTTCGCGGTCTTCATGCGGTCGAGCCGAGCCTGACGCCGCTCTTCGGAGAGACACATCAAGTCCGCCAGTTCCTCTTCGACCAGCGCCGGAGCGAGCTGCCCGGAATCCGCGAGCCGTTCGAGCGCCTGACGGGTCAGGGTCTCGGCGGTCGCCTTGTTGCTCGCGGCGAGGCTCGCCTTCATCTCGACCTGTCCGGCCTCTACTGCCTTCAGTCGTTCGTCGATCGGCGCCATCGCGGCGGCCGATCCGAGGTTGATCTTCTCGGCGTGCGCAGCGAGCAGCGGCTCCAGCTCGGCCCGAAGAGTCGAGGGCAGCGTCGCCGCCAATGCTTCGGGTAGCGCCGCCTTGACGCTAGCGGCGACTGCCGCGTCGTCAATATTGGCCATGTCCGTCTCCTCTTCGGGGTCGTCCCCGGAAAGCTCGTCGAGCAGGGCAAGTGCCCCGTCGAAGTTGGTAACGTCGTCGATCATTCCCATTTCGAGGGCTTGCGAGGCATCGAACACGCGCCCCTTGCCCCACTGATTGACCTTCGCGAGGGTCACGCCTCGGCCCTCGGCGACCGCGGCGTAGAACGCATCGCCGGCCGGCTTGATTAGCTCCTGGAGGTGTTCAAGCGTCTCGGCCTTGAGCGGCTGGTGAGGGTTTGCCTCGGCCTTATTGCCGCCCTCCGGGTACGTGATGTAGGTGAACTTCACGCCCTCTTTTTCGTCGGCGCTCGAAACGTCCATATGCTGCAAGAGGACGCCGAGGCTGCCGATGATTCCGTGAGGCGCGGACACGAGACGCTGCGCTTGGCTCGCGATCCACATTCCGGCCGAGCAGCATTCGCCTTCGACGTAGGCGAGCACCGGCTTCTTGCCCGCCGCGACAACCTCCCGGACGGCAGCGGCGGCTTCCTGAGCCCCGTCTACCGTGCCGCCCGGTGTATCGCAGAAGAGCATGATGCCGGTGACGTTCTCGTCGCTCGCCGCAGCGCGGACGGCTGCCGCGAAGGCGTCCGTAGACGTGCCACCGCTGTAGCGCATCATCAGATCCATGTGCCGCGCCAAGACTCCGCGCAACGGGATGACGGCTACCTTGTTCCCGGCCGCCGACAAGTCCTCGATCGGTGATTCCGGGGATTCGGCGCGACACCCGGCGGCAGCGATTCGCTGCTCGCGCTCTTCGTCAGAGAATCGGGCGCCCGCGCAGTGAGCCGCAACGACGTCGGCGATCGTCTCCATAGCCTCCGGAGTAATCGCCCATTGATGCTTGGCTACGTAGCGGCGCGCCGTCTTGCCGGGGGCAAAACGAAACGCTAGTCGATCGAGTGCGTCGGACACGGCGAAAGCATTTCGCACGTGAACTTTCGGCGCTACACGGGAAGCGGCACCGCAAGTGCGCCGGGTTTGCGTAGAAATGCGGTAGAATCGGGCGCCCGGACGGGCGGAAAGAGGGTGGGTCGATGGACCAATCCGATAAATCTACAGGCTTGGGGCCGTGGCTTACCGCGGCCCTGACCGTCATTGCTCTGGGTATGGGATTTATGGCGAGCAGACTCTTTGATCCGTCGTACGCATTACGAATCGGGCTCGCTGTCGTAGGCGTCGGCTGCCTCATTGCCTTTCGTGAGGTGGCTCGGTGAGCGTCGACTTCGCCGAGGTCCACCGATTGGCCCAGGCGCTCGCGGACGCGACGGGTGAGCGGGTTCCATTCTCGGCCGGGACGGTCTCATTGGTCGCTCTTCCCGCAATAATGAACGCGAAGGAGCGTTGCACGTGGGCCGAGCAGCGAGCCGCCAGAATGACCGCCGCGCTGTCGGAATCCGAAGATCTATGCACCAGGCGATTGCTCGAAATCCAACGCCTCAGGACGGAGCCCGCCGCATGACCGCACCGCAGCGACACGCCCGCCACCAGTATCTGCCGACCGCGTCCAGCGACTACCTCGCCACCATGATTCGGCGCGCTCGGGACGCGCGCGGATGGAGCCGGGAAGCGCTAGCCGTCGAAGCCGAGGCATGCCTTCGCGACTCTGCTGCGGATTTCGTAACGCCGATCTACGTCACCGCTGAAGAGCGCAAGATCTGGCGGGAGGTGGACGTTACATCGCGCCACATCGAAGGGCTGGAATGCGGTCCCGTTCTGCCACTCGGCCGCGGAGATCGTCGCGCTCGACTCCGCGGCGTGTGCCTTGCCCTCGGTCTCGATTTCGCCGAGGTTAACCGAATCGCGGGAGGGCTGTAGATGGAAGAAAAGGGATCGAGTGGTCCGGGATGCTTCTCGGCGTTCATGCTTTTCGCCTTGCTGTACCTGCTGGTTGCTTGGATCGTAAACGCGGAACAGCGAATCAATAGAATCGAAAAACGCCTCAGCCTAAAGCCAGTCGAAGTTCAATGGCCGGGCTTCGAAGGGAACGGGAAATGAGCGAAATCTTCTGGCCATCGATCATCCTTGGCCTTCTCGTCCTCGCCGCCGTCGTGATCTACCTGAACCGGTGCGAGATCCGGGCGCGGTTCAGGCGGAACATGCCGGGGCAGCACTTCGCGGGAGCCAACCGGAATCCCTTGGCGCCGGGCGTTCCGATCCAAAAGCCGCTACCCGCGAACTATCCGGCGATGCCTCTGCCGATCCCAGCGCTACCGCCGGAAGAGTGCCCGGTCCATGACGAACCGACAGAAGGCGGGCCGCCATCCTCAGAGTCCGAGCGGGCCGCCAACGCTCGCGCATGCGAGGAGGCGATCCGCGCCGACCGCATCTCCAGAATGGCCGAACGCCTGTTCGTCGCGCACCCGGCGACCGATCCCGAGCAGATCTACCGGGATGCCGTGCGCTGGGTTGATTCGCGGGTCGCCGTGGCGCTGGCGGAACATCGGGACCCGGGAGCGAAGATCAGATCGGAGACGTCAGGCGATCTTGCTGACGCCCCGCCCGTCCTCTGCCCCGTATGCTACAGCTTGAAATTCTTGCTCACCCCGACAGGCGAGTTCTCTTGTTCGAACTGCGGAACTTCCGGCAACGACTACTTCGAGCGCGCCGCTCGGTTCGTCTTTTGCCAGAAGCACGGCGACCCGTACCCGATCGGTGGTCAGTGTCCCTTCTGCCGCCCGCCGATCTCTCTCCGCTGCGCGGAGCATGCCGAGGACTTCCCGCCAGACGGCCGCTGCCCGATCTGCGCGGACCCGGAGCGGCGAGCGCAGTTCGATGCCGGGATCGAGGAGGCGCGATGGAAGCGAGCGGCAGCGGACGGCGGGCACCTGTCGACCGACCGCTTCCGCGTCGAAGGCGTTGTATGCAAGCGATGCCCCGAACATGGCGAGTTGTACCGGGAAGGCGACGCCTGCTCGCGATGCGGCGAGAGCGACGAACTGCCGTACCCGCCCGGATTCCCTCCCGACCATTGGCGCGAGGTCGCGATACCGGAAGGCGCCGACGGCAATGATCTGTACGTCAAGATTACCAACGACCCCGGGAACCCCGTCACCGTCGCCCCGGCTCGATCCCTGCCGCCACCGCCGAAGCGCCGCGCCTTGGACGAACCGCTGCTCGACCTCGCCCGATCCCTGCCGCAGCCCTTCAGCGCACCGCAAGCTTGGGCGGCATGGAACGCGGCGCACCCCGAAGATACCACTACGCGATCGACCGTCCGGGGCGTAATGGAGCGGCACGTGCGGAACGGCATTCTTGAGCTTGCCGACGCCGGGGGCCGAGGGAGCTTCAATCCGAGGACGTATCGCATTCGGTCCGAAAGTCCGGAGACCTCAGTGCCGGCCGAGGATCGCGGGCACGAAGATCTCGGCCTTGAACTTGCGCCATCCGAGATCGCGGTTCATGTCCCGACCGCCAACGCATCGCGCCCCGCATTCCGCTGCATGGTTCATAGTCGCGACTTGTCCGAGGGCGAGATGTGCCCGGAGTGCATGGCGCGGTCTGTGGCTTCGGGGGCGAGGGCGGTGCGACATGACAGTTAATGATCGGCGCGCCATCAAGTCGGCCGGATACTTTCTCTACGGCGGAGCCTTGGGATTCATTGCGGGAGCGGGAGGGCCATCATGGGGCCTGCGCCAGGTTATCGTACCGGTGTTGGTGGGGGCTATCGGGGCGTGGATGGGCTCGTGGGTTGGCGAACCAAATCCAAGCGACGCGGCGGATTAATCCCCATGAGGGCCTGACGCAATGCATTCCCGCCCAAGCCCGGGCGGAGAAGAATAGGAGATCCGAAATAATGACGAAAGACGACCTCGGCAAGTTTTACAAAGACACGGTGAGCGGATTCACCGGATCGGCCACCTCGATTTGCTTCGACATCGGCGGCAGCGTTCAGGTGCGAATCGAGCCGACCGTGGGCGAGCCGCGATGGATCGAAGAAAAACGACTCGCGGAAGTCGTAGTTGCACATGGATTGACGAACCCAGAGCGGGCGTCGCCTGCTTGATACCCTACCCGGACGCCGCGTCCTGCTCACCGGTCGCGGCGTCCCCGGTGTTCTGCGGGTCGCCTTGGGTAGCGGAATCAACGGTCAAGTCAGCCGTGGCCGCCGTCTTCTGTAGCGCTCCGGGCTCTCCCTCTTTGAGCAGCGGCACCCCTGAATCCTCGGCGAGCTGGTTACCGTCGATGATCGCGCCCATCGCGAAGAGCTTGGCCGCTGCGTCGAGCTTAGATGTGCGGTCGATCTGGGATCGCCAATAGGGGAAGTCGGCGGGGTCCGCGTCGTCCCCGAAGTTCAAGCGGCAGAGCATGCCGACCAGAACGTTGAGCATGCCAACGAGCGATCCGCCGACACCTCGCGCCCGGTCGATCGTCGTCTTCCGCGCCACTTCGCCGGCCGCCCGCGAACTGGTGTCCTTGGCCGATGCCGCCGTGAGCTGCTGCCCCAACAGCACCAAATTGATCAGCCCGTCGAGATAGCTGATCGGCCCCTGGAATGTGTCGGCGCTCGCCGTCAGACCTTCCTCGAAGCTTGCCTCGAAGCCGTTCATCGTGACCAGAATGCCGTCCTCGTTCACGGCCCGCATCATCTCCCGGGCGGCCGCGACGACAGCGGATACCGTCTGCCGCGGTGAGACGGCGGTGCTAGGGTTCGTCAGGTTCACATCCGCCGGCTTCGACGACTTCACCCGGAGGACGCCGTTCTGGCGCGTGAGTCCGGCCTTCCATAGCGTGAGGTATTGGCTCTTGAGATACGACGGGAGCCACGCCGGCTGAAACAGGCCGATCCCGTACGGACAATCCAGAGATCCGCTCTGGCACAGCCACCACCGGGCCGGATCGTCGGGGCCATCGAAAATCATCGACTCCCGGGTCGCCACCAGCACCAAATCGCGATTGCCGTTGAAACGGAACAGGCTCGGGTCCTTCTCCCGCATCGTCACCGGCCGCCAGTATCGGGTGCCCATGACGTACAGGTCGCGGTCGTACGTGATCTCGAAGGGCCGCCATCCCCAGGCCACCGCGTCGAGCGCCCGGCAGAGCACCGTTTCCCACATCGTGACCTGATCGATCGCCGACTGCACGTAGCGGTGCATTCGACGCTGCGCCCGTGACGGCTCGCGCCCGTACCCTTGTTTCGAGCTGGCGGGGAGTAGATCGATCGGATAGGCCAGAAGGCACGTGACGATCTGAGACCAGGCCCCGGCCACCGTGGCGTCGGTGATCCCGAGGCGCTGATACAGGCGGTGCGGGTTCTCGTGCGCCAGGCGGGCGAGGACCGGGTCCTCGGGTTCCAGGAGGAACAGCTTGCCCGTCTCCGAGGCGATCTGACGCCCGAGCGAGGCCACGCCGAACGGCAGGACCTCTTCGCGGCGCTTAGCTTGGGAGACGGGCGGCATGCGGCTACGGCGCGTCCAAGGCGATGCGGTTGAGTTCGTCCACGTGGCAGAGGTCCGCCGAGACGCCCGGCCGGTTGAGAATCCACTTGCCGTCCTGCATCTTGAAGATCGCGGCGGTGCCGAGGACTTCCTCGCCATCGACGATCTGCACTCCCGTGAAGCCTTCGTAGCCGTTGAGATCGGTCACCATCTTTAGTTCCGGCATCGATAAATCTCCTGTCGGTCGTTGTGGGTTAGGTCCTGCGAAGTCAGCTACACACCCCGAGGCCGAAGATGGCGCCCCAGTCCGTGCCGTCGCAATAGCACAGCCCGTGATCGTCGAGATCGGAGTAGATCGCCCCCTCAGTGGTCGAGCTGCACGCATAAGGTGGCGCCGACAACGGCGACAGGCGGAGACTGCGCATCCCGAAACTGCGGGCGGTACCAGCGCAATCGCTGCTCCACATGACCCCGGAGACCGACTCGAAGCCTTGGCCGTAGTCCACGCCATCGCTAAAGCAGACACCCTTACCGTTGCCGATTTGGATGCCGCCCTGAAACGCCGAGGGAGCGCCCGCGTCGCCCGCGGTAAGTTGCCCCACGTTCAGCGAACGCTGCACGCCGTCGTTGCCGATAACCACGAGCGTCGTGCCGCTGCGCTTGAGAACGGGTGCGGTTGCCACCGACCCGAACCAAAGCTCTCGGGCGCCCGTCGCATCTTCGAGTACCAGGTTCTGGCTGGCATCCTGGTAGACGTTGGTGGACGCCTTGACCGTCGAGCCGCCTGTACCGTCGGCGAGAAGCATGGCCCCGTCTGTCGCCCCGGTGTCCCCGCCGATGCCGCCACCGCCGCCCGCCGCGCCGTCCGGGCAATCGTCGGTCGCCGCGACAAGGTTGCCGGAGCCGTCGAATCGCGCGCACTTCGATGCGGTGAAGCCCGTCACGGCGAGCGCGGACGTTGCCGGTCCGGCTTCGGAGGCGCTGCCAGCATACGGCCCCGTGGTGTCGGTGCCGAGGGCCACAGCGTTCGGCGCTACGCTCGGGTTCGGATAGGTACCCGTCAGGTCGCCGCCCGCCGGACCGCTCGGGGCGCCACCTCCACCCCCGCCGCCCGGAGTGAGCGCCAGCCATCCGAGAACGGGATCGCAAATGCACAGGGCATACTGAGATCCCGCAACCCCGCTCCCCGTCTGGCAATCGGGGTCCGCGTCGTTCACGGTCCGTGCCCATCCCTGCTTTGCGAGGATGCACGGCGGGAGCTGGGATACCCGAAGCGCCGTCCGCGCATCTTGTGCATCGGCCGATAGTACAGCACCGAAGCACCAGGCCCCCGCGAAGATCCATCGCCCGATTTGCTTCATGTCCCGGCTCCTTCTTACCACGTGGCCAGCGCCCCGCGGACCCATGTATTCGTCGCCGCGCAGTAGTAGACGAACGTGGCGTTCAAGCACACCTGGCCGGCCGTGCACGTGGCGGAGGCGCTTGCCGGAGTGCAGGCGGCGACGTACAGCAGGGAAGCGCGAACGTCGGCCGGCGTGACGGTACCCGAGGTGGCGCCATAGGTCATGAGGGAAGGCGTAATCGGTCCGGTCGTCCCGGCGAGATCCGCGGTCGCCGAGGTCAGGATCTTGATGCCCGAGAGGGCGAGGGTGCCGGACGCGTTCAGGTTCTCGGCGCCCTTGGCTTGCGAGGTTCCGGCGGTCCAGTTTCCGCCGCTCGCCGTGATCGCTGTTCCGGCCGCTCCATTCACCAGCAGCCGGACCTTTGTCGCCGTGCCGGTTTTCGACAGGTCCACGCGAGTCATAGCCAAGGTGCCCGCATCGTTGCTCACGAGATCCACGTTCTGCGCGTCGCCGAACGTCGAGCCCACCGCGATCGAAACGTCGATCAGCGAAGCCGAGGTCCCGGTCGTCGCCACTACCTTGACCGCACCGGTCGTCGCCGCGGTGCCACCGACCGTGATCGCAAGGTTCTGAATGGCTGCGCCAGTTCCCATCGAGAGGAGCGTCCCGGTAACGCCGGTCAGTCGAAGAATCGGACGGTTCGCCGCGCTCGGGCCGACGATCGTGGTCCAGCTCGGAACGCTGCCGCTCGTCTCGGTGTAGTTGTACGTGGTGTTGTTGGCGCCCGGCATGACCATGACGGTCCACTGAGCCGCGGCGCCCCGGGTTTGCGCGGCGACGTAGGCGTTCGCGGTCCCGATGTCGCGTACGTCGCACCCGGTCGCCCCGGTGCCGTCCACGACGACGATTCGGGCGCGAAGGTGCTGCCCGGTCGGTCCGAGTTGATGGCCGACGCAGTAGTTGCCGGCAGGGAGTGCGTGAGACGGCAGGGCGGAAACGATGCCGATCGCGAGCGCGACCGAGACGGCGATTCTCTTCATTGTCTTTCTCCGATCGCGATAGTTCGCTGCTGCACGATCGGAGAGGTTAGCGCGGGCGGGCGGCTGCGGTCAAATCGGTGCGCGCTCACCGGAGAACCGGGATTGCGGCGAGTGCGGGATTCGAACCCGCGAATCGGACCGATGCGCTTAGGCTCGCACCGTAGATTACCGACAGGACCGCCGTCGGTCGCATTCGCCCACTCTGCCAACTCGGTCGCAATCCCTGAAATCCCTTCGCGCTTGCCCTCGGCCAGCGAGCCGGTAGCATTACCCGGCGCCTACTCAAATCCCTCAACGAACCCGGCTCTCGGCGCCATCCGCGTCGCGCCTCCCGTCCTCGTAGAGGAAAGATCCGGACTCGTTCAAGGATTCGATGCCGCCCTCAGAATCCCCCGCCGCCGATCTTAGGGCCAACTCCCCGCTCGCCGGATCGGACGGCTCTCGGATCAATGCTGACCCCGTCGACGGGGGAATCTCAGAGCAGAGATCTTTGGTCTGAGCTAGAGGATTCGAACCTCTGTAGTCCGCGCCCCAAACGCGGTGACCGACCAGACTGGCCCAAGCTCAGGCATTTGCCGGGGCGGGATTTGAACCCGCGATCTGCGGCTTATGAGACCACCGAGGACTCCGGACTCCTCTACCCGACTCTGCAATCCTACCTCACAACTGCGCCAGAATCGAGTCTAAACTCCCGCCGTCGTCGATGTAACTCGGCGCGGCCGGGTGGTATCCGTACTCGCGCTCGCTCTGGTAGTCCGACGACCCGCTTCCGCCATCGAGCATGGCCGATGCCGCCGGCAGGATGCCCGCGACCCCGAAGCACAAAGCCGTGCCCCCGTGGCTCCACTTGTCGTGCTTCGGCTTGAGGTACACGCTCCCGCTGCTCTCGACCGTTTGGCCCTTCGGGATATCGCGCGTCCAGCTATCGATACAGTCGAGCGCGTACTTGCACCGCTCGTGGACCCGGAGCGTGCCATCGTAGAGCATGGCGCCGACCTTGCGGATCTGCCATTCGCGCTGGTCGCGGGTGTTGCACTCTCCGTCTAGCGCGTGGACCGGCACGCCGCCCGATTGGAGATTCGTTACCCAGGAGTTTTGATCGGACTCCCGAGCGATGCCCGAGGGGTCGCCGAAGTGAATCCCGAATTTCTCATAGTTCGGACGCAGCCCGCCGACGATGGCGCCATCCTCGTCCTGCTTACCGTCGAGGATGTCCGACGCCACCTTGCGCCAGTCCTCTTGCTCCCACGTCATTTCCTGATCGAGCCATAGCCGGTACCCTCCGCCCCGGAACTCGACGAGGAACAGGAAGCACACGAGAAGAGACGGCCCGCTCCCGAAGTCCCACGCGCCGAAGACTTGCCACCTCTTCCGCGCGTCCGGCTCGATGTCGAAGAGCTGGGCATCGGTGTAGAAGACGGAGCCCGACGTGGATTTCGACCAGATGCGTCCGGCGGAAGGGCGAACGGGCCGCATGCCGTGCTCGATCAGGAAGTCGTCAATGCCCCCGAGGTTGGCGATGACCCGCCGCTTCCATTCTTCATCGCGCCTCGGGTCCGCGTCGTAGTCCACCTCGAAAACGGCATCGGGCTCCAAGTCTTTCCGCAGAGTCTCGAAGCGCGCCCACGGGCTGCCGGGTGACGAGACGGCAATCGTCGATCGGCCGGTCGCGGCAACGAGCGTACGCCAGAGAGAAGTCTGAATCGAGGGCTCCATCTTCGCCATCTCGTCCACGAAGTTGAGCGATTTCCGGGGGCCGGCTCCGGCTCCGGCGTTCGTCGATTCGCCGGTCACCAGGGCATCGGTGTCCAGGAATCGCATCTCCATCGGCGCGCGCGGCAACTCGACCCGCGGCCGCAGCCATGACGGCTGGCACCGCAAGATGAAGTCCATCTTGCCGAACAGCGAGTCGGTGCTCGTGCCTGCCGCGCCTCCGTCCGCCGCTCGCTTCCGGTCGTTCTTGCCCGTATCGTCGACCAGGTCCTCTTTCCTGGAAATCATCAGCGCCCCGAATCCTCGCTGATGCCAGCACAGCCAGAAGATGACCATGCACATGATCCATGAGGCACCGGTCGCACGCCCCTTCGGCACGATCCCCGATCGGCCCGCGTGGTACATCTCCAGAATCCAGTCGATTAGCTCGCGCTGCCGCGGCCAGAGAACCATGGGCACGGTGCCGCGGTATGGATTGTCGGGCGAGAGATCCTGCGGGGCCTTCGTCCAACAGTAGTTGTCGATCCAGTACTTGACGTCTCGCCGGCACCTCTCGCGCTCGGCTTCAATGATCGCGTGGTCGGCCGGCAACTTGGACCGCGCGAGTCGGTCGAATACCTTGGCCCGATCGCGACGGCGCCTGACTTCGAGGGGCCACCACTCGTCCTTGTCGGCGAGGGTTTCTACGCGGACGGGGGTTTGGAGATCCAAGGCTTCATACGCAACCGCTACCGAGCCGCAGGGTATACCGGTTAATCCACCCGTCGCCCGCACAATCGCAAAAGGTGCCAGATCCCGAGTTGTCGAAGTAGACGGCGCCCGCGTGGCCGGCATCGCAGGTGAACGGTGGAGTGGCCCGCGGGGTGAGTTGCATGATCGAGAACGCTCCGGCCGCCGTGCATCCCTCGGCGTTACCCGAAGCGTCTACTCCAGCGGCGAGGAACCCTGCCGCGCAGTTAGAGCCGTTGGATGCGAGCGCCGTAGCCGTGCCAGCATTCCCGGTGACGCTCGATTGATCGCCGGTATTTGTCCCCGAAAGGTTCGAGCCGGTGACGGCACCCGTTGCTGCCACTGAGGACGGGGTAATCGCGCCGAGGGCGAAGGTGAACGCCGGAGTCGTCGTGGCGTTGGCCACGGACGCCGACACCCCATTCGCCGAAGTGACCGATGCCGTCGTAACCGTACCGCCCGCGTTGGTGTCTCCTGCCGAACAGTCGCCCGAGGACGCGACCAGGACCCCGGAAGAGTTGAAGCGCGCGCATCGCGAGGCCGTGAAGCCGGAGACTCCGGCGGCCATCGTCGCGGTCGCCGCATTGCCCGAGATGTTGACCTGATCGCCTGTATTCGTGCCGCTGATATTGGAGGCGGTGACCGCTCCGGAGGCGGCGACCGAAGTCGGGGTGATAGCTCCCAGACTCAAGGTGATATACGGCGTAGAGGTCGCATTCGCTACGATCCCGCTGATCCCGTTCGCGGTCGCCACGGCAACGGATGTGACCGTGCCGGAGCCCTGGGTGTCCGTGTCGCCTGAAGCGCAGTCGCCAGCCGCAGCCACGAGGACCCCGCTGCCGTTGAACCTGGCGCACCTGGACGCGGCAAAGCCGCTTACCCCGAGCGCCGTCGCTGCCGAGATTGCCGAAGCGGCCGTCGTCGCTGAGGTCGCGGTCGCGGCGTTGCCGGCAATGCTTACGGCAAGCGTGCCGGAGAGCGCATCCGATCCGCCCTGGAGATGGCTGGCCTGGTGGGCCGTAGGGGTCCGGGCATCCGCGTTCCGCGAGTCGGCATCGGTGACGAAGAGATTCGACGCGCTTGGCGCGCCGGACGTGCCGCCCATGGCCGCCTTCTGTTCGGCCGTCGGCGAACTGGCGCCGGTCGTACCGGCGGAGAGCGTGAACCATCCGGTCGCCGGATTACAGATGCACAATGCGTACTTAGTGCCGGACACGCCGCTGCCTGTCGTGCAATCCGGTGACGCATCGCTGACCGTCACCATTCGGCCTTGGCGCCGGGCGTTGCACTCCAGGAGCTGCGCAACCTTGATCGCGTTGTTGGTCTGCGCGGATGCCGATGCGGCGGCGAACGCAACGAAGACGGCCAAGCGGAAAGGTAGCGTATTCATGGGCATCGACTTCTCCGTTTATCAGCTCGCGATGGATTGGCCCAGGGAAAATCCGCCGGTCGTTACTCCGCCCGGAAGCAGTGCCTTAACGGATTTCCGAGGATTCGCCATTCTCGCCCTGGCGAAGGGCTTGAATGTCTCACAGTTAAGGCGCCCCGGAATGCCGCGGTAGTCCATGACGATCTCTCTCATGGTGCGCTATCCTAACGCAATGTGCTGCTCGAAGCGAAGAATCTACCCGACCGCCGCACCCGCCATTACGGCCCGCGCCCTCTCGTTCGTACAGGAGCCCCAATCCATGAACACCCGCCAGACTCTCGAATCCATGCTCGACACCATCGCCCGAACGGAGACGCGCGACCAGTCATCCATCGCCGCGCTGTTCGCCGACCCGAAGCCCGTCACCGTCCACCTCGGGGCCAAGGGGGTCGCCCTGGCCCTCGGCAAATCCGTCTCCATCCTGACAACCGCAGACGGCGAGATCAACTCCGGCACTTCCCTGCCACTCGGATCGATCGCGCCGATCAAAGAGACGTTCGTGCTCGGTGAGACGGCGGGCGCGGTCGATCCGGTTGCGCTAGTGGTCCCGTCGATGGCCGAGACGGTTGCGCCCGTTCCGGCCGTTGATCCGGGCGTCGTGGTGGTCGAGGGCGATTTGCCGCGCCGGAAGAGGGAGAACGGGAAGGTCGGCGAGCCGGTTGCGCCCTAGCGATCAATCCTTTGGCGGAGTTCGGCATCGAATTCCATGCAGGCGGTCCGTCCGTGTCGGTGGCATCGTGCAATCACCACTGGCGGGCCGCCCTTCCTTTGCGCTTCAACGGCCCGCAGTAGCTTGATTTGCGCGGGCCACAGGTCATACCCCTTGCCGCGCGCTAGCTCCTCGATCCGGTCCGCCTCCTCTGCCATTACGCGCCTACCTGGCGTCCACCACGACTTCGACACGCTCGACGATCGACCCGGGCGCCGGACGGAGGGATGCGAAGTCGCCCGGGCTGACCGGCGCGCCGCGCCTCAGCATCCGCTCGGCGCCCGCGATCGTGAGTCGGTGCTCGCGGTAGTAGATCCGGGACTGTTGCACGCGCAACCCGAGCGCGGGCGAGAACTGAGTGAATACGACCTCATTGCGGAATGTCATGACCTAGGGTCTCCCATTTCGCCGGCCATGATGGCTTTGGCGAGCTTGAGGTACTTCGCCATACTGCGCGAGGTGTTGCGTCGGATATGCGCCCGCGCATCCCTTGAAGCGAAGCGGGCGAGCGGGAGGTCACGTCTTGAGGAATTACAGGATCTGCAACATGTCGCCAGGTTCTCGCTTCCGTGATTTCCGGCGAAGTGCCCGCAGACCAGATGATCGAGCGTCACGTCGCGCGGGTCGGCGTCGTGGAGATCCCGAAGGCAATAGACGCAAATGAAGCGATCCCTCAAGTACAGCGCTAATCTACGGGTCGGGGTGATCCATTTCCCGCCGCCGTTCCCGTTCGCCGTAGCCTTGCGCGCCTTGCCGTTGGTTTCCATGTCCGTAATGTAACTCTACGGTGCGGATCATGTCAATACTTTTCTCGCGCTTATTTTGACTTTCTTTCAGCGCACTTCGCCCTACGCCCGGCGATGGCCTTCTTGACGTTCTCGCGCCGCGCCCTCCTCTGCGCTTCTGAACCCACCCACCCGGACCAATCGTGCGGCAGGTCGCCAATCGGCGGCAGGTCGGCGGGGTCTACGCCGCGGCGCTCGGCGATTCGGCGACACGGCAGGCAGAACGCGAGCGAGCGTCGGCGACATCCCGGCCGACGACACTTGCTCGCTCGGCTCGCCGACTGCGGACGCTCAAGCCGCGGCCGCCAGTCGCCCAGGACCATCGCGCAAAGCTGCCGCGCCCGCTCCCGCGTCACGCCCATCTCGACGCCTACCTGTTCGAGCGTTGCGGGCCTCTGCCGAATCTCGGCCGCGGCGTACGCCTTTTCCAGTGTCGCGGCCTTCTGTTCTGCCCTGCGCGAGACAACCGGCTTCTGTCGCCCCTGCTTAGCGGGTGGCTCGAACGACCACAGGCCCTCGCCTAGGTCGTATTGGAGTTGAGCGCCGAACAGATCGCGGCTGGCTGAATAGAGCCACGACCCGAAGGGCCGCGGCTTGCATCCTCTCTCGATTGCCGCGCGCCATGCTTCGGCGCCCAGGTCGTCGAGCGCTACGGTTTCGTCGAGGTGCCGGATGTATGCGGCGATTGTGCCGCGCGGGTGGGTGCGCGGCTTCACCAGGTCTCGCCTTCTTCTTCGCGCTGAACGTAACATCGGATACGCGGGTCCATCGCCGCCGCCGGATCCCATAGGACCTTGACGACGCGCCATGCCGACTTCTCCAAGACGACAGATTCGCCGACTCGCGGAACACTTCGCATGCCCACCACAAGCACCGACAGATCAGGGGCATGGAAATGGACCATTTCGCCTCCCGATACGCCGTCGTATATCTTCGTCGCCAATCCCTACCCCTCTCCGCGCCAACCCGGGCGCCGTCGTCATTCTTCGAAGTAGACCAGCTCGGCGAATCCATCCGCGAGATCGACATCTGTGCGCTTGAGCTTGCCCAACTCTTCGCGCGTGTACCTCCACTCCGCATAAGGTGGCGCCATCGGGCTTACGGACAGACACCGCCGACCGACCGGCCCCGCTTCTACCTTGGCGAGCGCGGATTCCAGGTCCTCGGCGATCACGAACAGGTCGCAGCATCCATAGTTGATTCGCTCGGGATCGTGCCAGATGAAGAGCTTCACTCGGCACCAACCCGGGCGCCGGTATATCCGTCGCGATAAATCACGGTCATCTTCGCCCCTTCGTCCACGATGCGATCCGATATCCAATCCATACTTTCGACAGCGAATAATGCCCCCTCGAATACCACCGCCAGCGCCCCGGTCGGCAGGCAGTGCGAGCGCTCGGGCCGCGTCGGAATCATCATGCGCCGGAGCGCCTCGTCTTCGTGCGGCTCAAGATCTGCGGCACGAACCATCCATCGGCGCGGGATCGGTCCGAGTAAGCGCAGGGCGTCGCGCAAGTCGTCGAAGGTCAATGTGCGGGAATCCGCCGGGTGCGGTGCGGCCGTTGATCGATGCGCCGCTCGACTTGCTGCCCTATTCGACCGCTTGCGCGCGACCCACTGCGGGAGCGTGCGGCTCACTTCTTTCCGCCCTCCCCGCGATCATCAAGCCCGCGGTGCGCGACACGGACATCCCAGACATGAACGGCTTCCCACTTCCCGGATTGATTGCAGATGCACATCGCCCAACCAGTACCCTTGATGCCACTGCCCGCAGAGCAGTCCGGCCAAGCGTCGCTCACAGGCCATCCGTCCCCTAGGTTATCCGCGCCACACCGCGGAAGCTGCGCCACGAAGACCGACAACCTACCCTCAGCTGGGCCGCTCTTCGCGCAGTACGTCAACCCACGAGCGCCGAAGGCGTTTCGCCGTTCGCGAGTTTTCTCGCGCTCTCGATCGACGTATCTCTCATCAGGCGCCGCGTCCCGGGCCTCGATCTCCGGATACCACCGTCCGCAGATATCGTGGACCATGGCGTCTCGGATCATGAGCGTCACGACGATTCCCCAGGCGCACAAAACGAGGACTATGCCCCACGGGGCCAGTCGGTCAAGGCTCATTCGCATCCCTCCGTCCTCGCTTGATCAAGATGCCCAACAACGCACGGCCTGACACGCGGCAGTGCATGGCAGAGCATGCACTCGCCAGTATGCTGGTGCCGGGTCATCCGCTTGCAATCCGGGCACTCTTCCGCGTCCGAGCCGGCCTGCTCTTCGGGCGAGCAGGTTCGCTCTCCTGTCCGCGACCGTACGAGCTGGAGATACCGAGCTGACGGATCTTCGTTGGTCTGTGCTTCACTCCAACATCGCTCACATGCGCTCATAGATCCCCCTCATATCCGCGCTCATAGGCGAGCTGGGTAGCGCTGATTTCGTCGGCCAAGCTCCACGTTATTTCCGGGCACCACGTCTCGTGGTCGCCATCCTCGCGCACGAAGTTGCGGCATTCTGGGCACTCTCGGCCGGCGTAGTGCGGGCCGGGTGCGGGCCGATCCTTCACGGCCTGGTCCTTGGCGGCCTGGTCCTTGGCGGCCTGGTCCTTGGCGGTTCGGGTGGCGCTCGCCTTCATGGCTTGGCCTCCTCTTGTCGCCGGAACCCCTGCGAAAGAAACAGCGACACCGACAGTTTCACGGGCCGTCGCCGCTCCCACTTGACCGTCACGTTCTCGCCATCGGTCCCGATGATTTTGACGACGGTCGGGAACGGGTACGACGGCTTCCACCATGCCTGACCGATTTCGGGCGATTCGATTGGCTCGCTCATGACGCCATCCTCCGGCGCGCCGCGTCACCAAGCCGTCCCTTCGCCTGCTCCGCCGGCCCCTGGTATTGGCCGAGCGTGATCCCGAGCGTCTGCCATGGGCTCATCTGAAAGAGGGCCATGTCGGCGCGGATAAATCCCTCGCTTTGGCTTGCCTCGCAACCGAATAGCTCGACTGCAGTCGAGAAGACTCCGGCCGCGCGATCGTGCGCAATCAGCAGATCCCGCTGCTCGGCAGTCATCCGCCGGTTCGCGATCCGGACGAGTTCAGCCTGGTATCCAGCGCGGTAGGCAATCCGATTGTCGCGATCGGCTTCCGTCTCGCCCGGATAACCTTCTTCGAACGATCCGACCTTGAAACGAAAGCCGCACCGCGCCGCATGGACGCCGTCACGGTGCGCTTGTCCCGAAACCTGAGGCCATGACCTAACGTCGAATCGCGGCGGGTTCAGGTTTTCTTGGATATTGGTGTCCACGGCGCCCGAGTTCATGCCGCCACCTGCTCGGCCCGCTCGACCGCGATCTCAGTCCGCGCGCCCCACGTCGCCTTGTAGCCGTCGAGCCCGAGTTCTACCTTGCCGCTCGGAGTCTTGAGCCCGTTGCTCGGTTCATGGGTCACGACCCGAACGCCGTAGCGCCCCGGGATTCGGTCGCCTACCTTCAGGTGCTGGGCTTGGACTTTCTCGATGCTCATGGCGCGCTCTCCGTTGTCCTTGATGGCCGGGCTGTTCTCTACTGACAAGACTATAGCAGCGCGGCACTCGTCTGTCAATACTTCCCGGCCGTCAATCTCTACCTATCTTCCGGGCCGACCCTTGACACACTCGCCGCGGCTCCAGGCGTCCAGGCCACGCGCATCCTTCGCCGAGATCGGTAAGCGCCACGACACCGCCGTCGCCCGGTACCGCTTGGCGAGCAGCATCCGAGCGCCGCGAAGCGACGGGCACCACTCGCCTGGCCCCTTCGAACCCTTGCTCATGTTCTCGTGCGCCGTGGTTACCTGCAAATTTCTCTGATCATTGAAGAACGCGACAAACTCTCGGCAACCGGCCGCCTTCCAGCAGGTCGAGCCGTCCGCCTGTCGCCAAGCCCGCGCTCGCCAGGCGACCACGGCCGCGTACACGTGGTCCACCTGGAAGCCCGTCGCCTTGCGCGTCGAGATCTCTCCGGAGTATTGATCGCGGCACGTGGCCCGCGTCGCCGCCCCGCCCCTCCACTCGACGCGCACACACCGCTCGGCGATGATCTCGTTCCGCGTGTTCCGGCCATCGTTCCGGCCGTCGCCTGCGCCCCAGCTTGGCCGGTCCCATGGCTTCACGGCGCCCGCGGCCGACTGCGGAAAGAATAGCTGCGCACCGATAGCGGCCACGGAAACGGCGAGCAGTAAGCCGACAATCCACGGGCTGGTGTGCGGTTCAGTGCGGTCGGCAGTGGTCATGGCATTGTCTCCTCGTTCTCTCTGCGGATGACTATAAGATAAGGCCAGGCTTACGTCAAGTCTTTTTCTTGACAATCTTTCGCGCCGCGGTAGCCTTCGCCACGTTCGCCCGCGCACTCTCGATCTGCCGCGCCGAGCCCTTCCACGCCGACCACGGGCGGGCGATCTTGGCATCCTCGGCGGCCACGATCTCGGCTTGCCGCGGCGTCAATGTAATCCCTCTCGCCGCGATCCGCCGGAGCCATCGGGCCGCGGTGACTCGGTACTTGGCGGTGCTCGCCCTTAGCTCCATCTCGGTTACCGACATGGCCGCAATCTCGGATTTCGTGAATCGAGACGCCCGCCCTTTCGCCAGGTTCTCGGCGCTCGCCTTGGCCTTGGCCGGTGTTCGCATGCGCCCGCCGATGGCCCCGCGCTCAGAGTGCGGCATCGGGTCTTCTGCGCGCTGCGGTGACGGCTTCTCGGCCTTGGCTCGCGCCGGGGTATCGGGTCGGGTCATTGGTGCTCCTGCTCGCGCGCTCGCGATTCTTGTCGATCGAGGTTGTCGCCGAGAATCCGCCCGATCGACTGATCGAGCCTCTCCAACTCTCCGCTTGACATGCCGGACAGCGGAAAGCGCAGATTCTCACGAGGGATCGTCGCCAGATTGGACGCCGACTCCTGCCGATCGGCCTCGCTCACCTCACGATCCTTTTCGGCTCGGTACCCTCGGGCGACCGCCTGCATCATTTGCTCGAAGGAGCCAATGCCGGCCCGCCTGGCGCTTCGACCAAGAAGCCACGCCTCTTCACCGTCCAGTCTTCCGACCGCCGCAAGGGCCGCGATAACAGTTCTTTCTTTCATCTCTTACTCCTTGCCATACAGATCGGCCGGATCTACGCCCATCATGAGGAGTCGGCCAAGCGCTTCATCGCTCGCACGCTGCCGCTGACCAGCCGGGCTGTTCTGGTGCCGAATGATGGCGCCGGCCACGAAGTCATCCTCCTTCCGGTGGGTGCTTCGTCCGGTCTCTCTTGCGAGCGCGCCGAAGATCAGACTCATCACGTTCGCCCAGCGCTCTTCGTCGTCGAATCGTCCGCCGCACTCTCGTTCCGCCCGCTCGATCAGTTCCGTCGCTGCATTGCTCATGCTCTCGCCCTCCTCGCTCCCTCCGGAGCCTCACGGATGCCCCCGGGCGAACCGGGGCGGGCGTGGGGCGCCCGAGAGCTATCGGCGGCGAGACTCCAGGCACTCCCGGTGCCCGAACATGTCGCTGCACCCGGCGCCGGTCTGTCGAATCTCGCCTGTTTCTGAATCCCTGAAGTATCGCGCCTCCACCTGATGAACCACTTCGGTGGCCGGCTTTCCGCACACCTCGCACGGCCCATACTTGGCCGAATTTGCACCGGTCGGCGTGAGCCTGTAGACGTACTCGCTTCCAATTCGCCCGTGTAACGATTCGCCCTCGTCGAGATTCCCCGCCACGGTCGTCACCCGGTCGAGCCGCCCCGACTCCATCGCCGCCCCGTAGACGATCCGATCCGCGCCGTCCACGATCTCTGCCAGCCGGTCGTGCCCTTCGAGCCCGTCCAGATATCCGTCGGCGGCAACCTGGTCGCTGGCGGGCGTCGCGATCCGACCCGCATCGCAGAACGGACGCCACACCGCAGGATCAGGAGCCAGGGCCGCCCACGCTTCGGCGGTCGGGTTCGCCTGGTACGCGGCGACCTTCTCTGCGGCGATACGGTCGGCCTGTGCGCGCTCTTCGTCGGTCGCGCGGCCCAGCATGAGCGGGCGGCGGTTGTAGGTGTTCTTGGTCGCGATGGTCATTTTGTAATCTCCCGGGTTGCCGTTCGTCTTGACTCAACCGGCGATATCAAGCACTACGCCGAATGTCAACAACAACCTTCGACAATCTCAGTGGAATCTTTCGGCAACGCCGGACGACATGCCGGACCACCCGACGGCTAGCGCGGCGCGGATTGCAAGGGCCGTCAGCTCGAAGGGCTCGCCGGGTGCCTCGAAGATGGCGGGCGAAGCGACCACTTCGACGGCCGGGGCAATTTCGGCTTGCTCCTCTTCTGGCCGTACGCCGCGCAGGAAGTAGCGCGCCATGATCCTGGCAAATTCGTCGCGGTCGTAGCGGCAGCCGCCCCACATCCGATGCGAGAATCCGGCCGCCGTGCGGCTTACCATGATGCGCGAGACCACCCCGCCGTCGTTGCTATAGAGATCCGAAGGGTGCATCCGGTCTTCGTGCTCGATCGTGAGGGAGTCGAGCCAATCGTAAAACTGGGGCGCCGTCGCCTTGACCAGTTCGCAATTGAAGCCCACCGTCACGAAGGTATTGCCGCCACTCAAGATCTCGCCGGACGCCTCGCAATACCTGACGCTCTCTTGCGCCTCGGCGATCCGCTCGATCTGGCGGAACTTGTCGCCGACGGCGACGTTGATCTCGACGCGGATCGAGCCGCCACCCGCACTGCAACGCACGGACACCTGACGCGAATTGAATCCAAGCTCTTCCTTGATCGTCTGGCGAATCGTTGCGGCCTTCTGCGCGGTGGTCTGATACATGGCTTTTTCCTTTCGTTCGCTTCGGGGCTTGCTTGCCCTTCGATAAACAGACTATACCAACGGCATACGCCCAAGTCAAGAGTTTATTTCGAGGAAATTTCAGGGAATCTTCCGCGCATGCTCCCGCGCCAGGATCTCCGCCTGCGCCGGGCTCAAGGCGAGGCCGCGGGCCGCGATCTTACGCAGCCATCGGGCCTTCGCGGTCAAAGTGGTCGCCATGCTCGCGCGCAGCTCCAACTCGGTCACCGTCATCTCGGCGATGGCCGACTTGCCGAATCGAGCGGCGCGAGACCGGGCCATCCGCTCGACCTGCTCGGCCCGCGCATCCTCGGCCGAGAGCAGGTACAAGAGCGGCCCACCGGCCGGGGGCTGATAGCCTTCCTCTCCGGCCGCCACGATCTTGCGCAGGCAATCCCGCCCGACGTAGACGCGTTGGCCGTCTCGGGTGTCGGCGCGCCGCGGGTCTCGGCCTAGCGGGCGGTCGCAGGCGAAGCACCGGCCCGCGCTCACGCGACCACCTCGTCTCGCCCGCGCTCGCTCCGCTGGTCTCGCATCCATTCCCCCCGCTTAACCATTCGATCGTAGAGCACCACGTTGACCGCGGCGGCGAGATTCAGGCAGCCGGCCGGGATGTACAACACGTCGCGGCACCACGACGTCACGCCCTGTCCAAGCGAGCCGTCCTCCGGCCCGAAGACGTAGAACGCTCGCGGCGGATGTGGAAATGTCGGCAGAGGCTTGGCTCCAGGTATCAGCTCGATCGCGATCGGAACGCAGTCGTGCGGAATGACGGAACGCAGATCGTCCACGAACAGCAGGGGCATGCGCCGTCGGACGCATTCGGTGTCGGTCGGGTACGCCTTGAACCGGTTGCCGGTGACGGCGACCATGGCAACATCGAAGACGCCAGCCGCGCGGAGAACGGCGCCGACGTTGACGCCGTTCTTGGGGTGGAAAAGGCCGATTGCGGCGAACCCGCTCACGACAAACTCCGATTGGCGACGATCATTGCGCGGCCGCCGTGATCATTCGGAGTGGGCGCCGAGGCCTTGATCTCGACTTCGACCAACTCCGTTCGATGCTCCGATCTATCGCGCTCGCAGTGCTCGCATGGATTATCCGGGCGCACATCTACGCTCGACATGCCGCCCGCGGTTCGGTTGTGGCGGCTAAATCCGCCCTCGGGTTGAAACGGATGGTTCTGCGGATTGAGGTTCATGCGCCCGCCCGTCGGCCGCGTCGAACCTGGGCGGCGATCAGCGCTTCTACCGCGAGCTGAAAATCGTCCGCGCTTCGCTCCAGCAGGCAATCAGCCGCTTCTCTTAGGGCGTCCTGTTCGTAATCCGTCATCCACTCTTTCAGGCGCGCAAGCTTCGGTGTTGTCATGGCTCCCTCCCTGTTAGGCCCAGCGGTTCACGAAGGCCCGGCGCGCCGGGCTGGCGTGAGCCGCCGAGTTTTACTTTCCGTTTCGCGCCAACTCCTTGGCGTACTCCAGGGTAAAGGAGCGAAGCGTCCAGTTCGGCCGGCCGGGATGGAAAACCGATTCCCCGGTGGCGAACTGGAAGAGCGGTCCGCGGGTAGCGTCGCCGTTGCTGGTCTTTCGGAACATCGGGTAGGTCGCGGTGGCGGTAGTGGTCATTGGCTCTCTCCGGTTGGTCTCGGGTTTGATTGCTCCCGACTGACTAATAATAGATCGGCCATGAGCGCGCGTCAAGGGGTGTCCCGGTGATTCGCACCTACCAATATGCCCGGTTTAGATGCGCTACTGCCAAACGTTCCGGCCGGTCGCGGCGAAATAGTAGTCATCGCCGAAGTGCGTGACTTCGAGAAAGTCCTCAATCGCGCCGCGGTCAAGCAAGGCAATCGCGTCGTGCTCGTCCCTGCGCATCTCTATGATGCTCGGCTCGACTCCGGCCGCGCGCGCGGCGGCGAAGGCGTGGTGACCGTCGAGGATGACCGCGAATAGCTCGCCGTCCACCTCGAACTCTGGCGAAACGCGAACCTCGAAGATTCCAGCGGCGAGCTTCGATGCGACGATCGCGTCGTCGATGTAGCGCTGCGAGCTGATCAGGTGCGTGGTCACCGGCGCGTTCTCCTTGGTTTGCTCTTCTGGACTAAATATAGATCGTCCAAGCTAGCATTGGAACCACCCAAGATGCCCTGGGGCGAATTGCCGCGCCTGTTACCTTTCTACCCACGCATTGACAGGCCCCGGAGCGCTCGCGCTATCCTCCTGCCGTGCCATTCACCCGCGAGGCAAGCCCCGGACCCGCGAGCGCGCTACCACTGCGCCGCGAATCATCCGGGACGTGCGCCTTAGTCGCCGGCAACGACCGGCAGCTCGGGGACGGCACGACAGCACCGAAGGCGCCGACCGGACCCTAGACGTTTTAGGGCATCCCGCGCGCGCCGTGCCGATCATGGGCTAGCTGCGGGATCGATCGAAAGCGGGGCTCGACTTCGGAGAGGGTGCGACCTGGCTAATCCCGGGATCTTCACGCATCCCAGCCAGCGCGGCGCAGTCCGAACCGCGAGCAGGGCGGCGCGTTATCGGACGCTCCGCCACGGACGGAGCCGAAGGGAAACCTACGGAAGGGATTGTGGCGAGACCCGACGGCCGAGGTCGCCTGCTACTGCGGGAGGCTTAAGGCTAACGCTTCGGCTTATTCGCCGCTGCCGCCTTGGCTGGCGCCGTCGCATCGCCCAGCGCCTGAGCAATGATCGCGTCCAGGGCGTCCGACTCGACCGCCGCCAAGCCGAATACGCATGAGGCAACGTGATCGATCTGCCCGGTCACCGAGTGCTCGATCGGGCCGCCGTTTGGGCCGGACTCTTCGACGCGCAGCCGGTTTCCGAACGCCCCGCCCGCGTCTCGCGCCGCCTGGTCAAGGATCTCGGTAGCCAGCGGCACATTCGGGTTCGCCTTCTCCGCTACGTGCCGATACAACCGCTCCCGCTCCTTGAGGCGCCATGCCGGGTTGGCGATCGCAATCTCGGATACGTTCGCAACGAACGCGGCGCGAGTCGTGGCATGCAGATCTCGCCATCGTTTCGGACACTCCGGATTCCGCGGGTCGTAGTGCCACAAGCCCGGCGCCGAAATTGGTGTCCCGTAGTCCTCGGCGAGCACCCTTAGGATCTCGGTCGGCCCCCTCCACATCGCGAGCGAGGTCACGACGTAGTGCTTGGCATCTTCCGAGAGCTTGGGCACCGCCTCGGAGCTGCGGGTCGGGACATTTACCTTACGATCAGCCATAAAGGTAAGCCAAAGGGACTTACGCCGCAATCCTGCAGGTGCCGCAAGCGTTCGCGATGGACGCTCGGCCGACGGTCGGCGGTTGGTTGAGGGCGAGCCTTAGGCGTTCGAGATCGGGTGTCGCCGCGCCGTAGCGCTCGACGACGCCGATGTGCTCTTCCACGCTATGCCCGCGGATCGACCACTTCGGCAGCCCCGTCTCGCGGTCGAATTTCGGGTCGCCGAACTCGTCATCGGCTTGGCCCGCGTGGTACAGCTCGTGCTCGATCAGGGCGCAGGCCGAGATGTCGTCGCATTCCTTGAAGTACGGCGCCGAGATCCGGATGACGAAATCGGGCCTCTCGCCGTCGCGCCCGTACAGTTCCTCGATCGTCTGCCAGTAGAGAGCGCGACCCCATACCCCGCCGGTAGTCGGCGCTTGAGGGATCGAGCAGTCGCCGAGGACGACTCGACCGTTGCGCTTGTTCTCGCCGTACGCCCAAAGCCACAGAATGCCGGCGCCCGCCAAGTGAAAATGGTCCGGGTTGTGGAGCGGCGCGCCGAGTTCGATGAACGTCTCGTGAGCCCAGAGCGCAAGCTCCGGCGCAGGCAGAACCTGGCGCGAAGCCTCGGGCGGGTGAGGGCGAAGGGGTTGCGGCACGGGGATAGTCTAGCCCTGAACGATCTCGGCCGCAACCCAGGCTTGTGCTATGCGGCGACCGTCAGGGCATCCGCCGCCCGATCTGCCCGGAAGAAGCGATGCCGCCGATGCCTCTCGACCCTGGCGAAGATCTCGCCGCGCGCGATGAGCGCTTGAATCGCTTCCTCGATCGCCTTCTCGCCTCCGATCTTTCGGAGTTCGAAGAGGAGGTCGCCGCGAGTCTTCGATCCAGTGCCGAGCGCACCGAGAATCGCTCGCTCCCGGTCATCCGCAGTAGATCCCGGACGCGGCGCGGTCGCCGGACGGGCGTCCGGTCCCTGCCGGAATGGCAGCGGCGCACCCTTGGCCCGCCACTGGATAGTGCCGATCGACTCGCCCCAAGTCCCGAGCTTCTCGCCAACCAGGTACTCACCTGGATTCGGGGTGCGGGTTTTGACGGCGCGGAATCCTTGCGCCTTGAAGCGGGCGATGGCCTTGGCGAGTTCGGCGGGGTCTCCGTAATGGTTGGTACGGGCGAGGCACGGTCCGCACATCTACGCGACTCCGCCGACGGGATCGATGATCGAGCTCCCGTCGAGCCCTACCGGATCAATCCCGGTCGCCCCGTCTGCGGCCGGATCGCCAATCGGGTGGATTGCGCTTCCGCCGTCGGCATTCGGTCTTCCGTCCGGGTCGATCGATGTCGGGGCGGCCATTCGCGGCCACTGCCCCAAGTTCACCCGCGAATCGTCCCAAGGATCAATCGAGCTTCCCGCTTCCCGTTCGTTCATGGCATCCCCTCCAGTTCCGCGGGCGTCAATGCTCGCGGCGTTGCGATGATTCTATGTTCTTCGGCCGACTCCAACGGTATGTCGTAGAGCAGTTTTCCGAATTCGATCGCGAAGTCTCGGAAGTTTTCCGTCCCCTTGCCGCCCGGGAAGGCTACGGCCACATCGCAGGCCTTCACCATTCGGCGGACTCGCTCCGGGCCGCACCGTGGCCAGCCGATCGCGATCTGAAGCGCCGGGAACGTCTCGACCGGGATACCGCGCGCCGTCGCCCGTTCGTGAGCCCATGCGTCTACTCCGCGTATTCGCTCCGGTACGCCGTCGGTCTTCAGTGTGCCGCGCGCCGGGCAGCAGCCGTGGAGCAAGATGGAGCCGCCAAGGTGCCGCCAGATTCGGCCGAAGATCTTGGCCTGCTCGGCGGTGACGATTCCGTCGCGGGCTCCGGCCACGGCGATTTTCACACGCCCCTCTTAGCAAGAATGTGCTCTGCCGCATGCCAGCCGATCCATTCGGCATACGCTGGCGGGATCGCTTGAGAGAGTTCGCGCCGATTCATCCAGTCGATGCCCATTGCTGGGCCGCCGAATTCAACCGCTCCGACAGTGTTTCCGGTAACGCAGATGTAGCCTCCGGGACTCGGCCCGCGACCGGCCTTCGGGACCGCTTCCGGATGTCCCGGGCACGGCGGCGAAAGCACTCCGAACGAAGGCTCAAAGAGGCGATGTCGATAGACTTTCAGGCCGAACGATTGACCGCAGAGCATGAAGCCGTGGCGCAGCGGGGCGCCCGGCACGTTCTCGATCACCCACGGAATGCCCGATCCTTGAAGCCGATCCCGGGTTGCTGGTATCAGGTCGGGATACTCGCGGCCGCCGGTCACGCTCCGGAGCGCGGTGTGCGCCTGGCAAGGCGGGCTGGCCCATATGAAGTCGAAGCCTCCAAGCGGGTATTCGAGCGCGTCGTCCTGGACGAAGACACCGCCGCGGTATCTAGGCTGCTCGGCGAGATCGACGCCGGTCACTTCAAACCCCGCGCGACGGAGTCCTTCCGATACCCCACCGGCTCCGCAGAACAGATCAAGCGCCCGCAGCTTCACGCCGACCCCGCTCCTGCGAACGTCGCCTCCGCGACTTCCAAGCTCGCGAGCCGGTGAATTTCCTGATCGAAAGTCCGGCCAATGGCCTTTTCCGCCCTAGCCTCGACCGCCGCGTCGAAGCGTGCATCGAATCCGAGTTCCAAGCTGTATATCTCTTCCCGAAGCTCCAGGTATTCGTCCGGGGTGAACTCCCGCACGATCCGATACCGAACCGCATCCCGCCGCTCTTCGTCGCCCGCTTCGATCAAGCCGAGAACTTCATCGATTACCGCCGCGCATTCGGCAGATCGCGATCGATTCCGCCGTTTGACCAGCTCGGCCCGCAACTCGCCAAGGGACGCCGCGCGTAGCCCGATTGTCTGCCGTAAGCCTTCATCGGTGCCGCCCGCAGGCGCTTCCGGTCCCCGCAGATTCCGCCCTCTGGCGACAACGACCGTCTCTCCGTCTTCAACGCATCGCTCGACTTCTGACCAGAACACCGCGTCGCTCATTCGATCCCCTTCCCGGACATCGCGGCCGCCTTGAAATATTCCGGCTCGCCCGCCGCCCGCAGTGCCTTCGCCGCTTCGCCGAACAGCTCGCCCGCCCGCGCCAGGAATTCCGCGGTCGCCGTCTCGCGATCGGACCCGGTTGCCGCGGCGAGATTTTTCAGGGCTTTAAGCGAATCCTCGATCCATCGGGTCGGAGTATCCATGTCCGCAGCAAGCCGGCTCATGGCTTCTGCGTAGATCACCGTCTCTGAAATCCCGCGGAGGCCGCGGCATTCCGCGCGGACGCACTCCAGTGCCACCCTCTTCGCGCTCACTGCTCACCTCCCCAAGATCCGGACGCGTCAACCTCTGGCGCCGGAAGAAAGAACGTCGTGGTGCTGCGGTCAAAAATGAGGTCTGGCCCGTCAGGCGCGATCCCTTTTTCCTTCGGCGGACGGCCGGTGTCGCCGTCCCGATTCTTAGCGGCGATGAAGTGCGATCCGACGTGAGTACCCGCGACGTCTTTCGTCTGGTCGCGGTGAAGAAACGCGATCACGTCCGCGTCCTGCTCGATCGAGCCGCCGCCCTCGAAGTCAGAGGGAATCGGGATCGCGTCCGGCCCCCGGTGCTCGATGTTTCGGTTCAGCTGCGCCAAGAGTACCGCCGTGATATCCAGCTCTTTCGCGAGCCCCACAAGGAACCGGGTGATGAAGGCGATCTCCTCTGTCCGGCTCCGCATCGCTTCGCAGAGGATGTGCCGGAGGTGGTCGAGCATCAAAACGCGGCACATGCCCTTGGCGACCAGCGCCCGGGCAAAGTTGCCGATCTTCTCGATTCTCTGCGCCGGCTGGTCGTTGATGTACAGCGGCAGGAATTCCGCCTGCTTCACGAACCGCCGCATGCTATCCCGCTCCATAGCGTCGGAATAGCCGCGCAGAAACCGGCGCGACCTCACCCCGGACCCGCTCGACAGCACGCGAACTACCAGCCCGCGGATGCTCATTTCGAGCGACACGAACGATACCGGAATTCCCGCCTCCGCCTGATTCATCGCCACGTTCAAGGCGAACGCCGTCTTTCCCGCACCCGGCCGGCCACCGAGAACCCAAAACTTCCCGGGCGACATTCCGTTCGTGAGCGTGTCGATCGGGGCGAATCCGGTCGTCACCCCGGGCGAATGCCCGGGCGCGGTCGCCTCGATTTCGTCGAGAAGTGCTGCGGCCTCCGGCCCGAGCGGCTTGAAGTCGTCCGTCCGTGCCTCCGTTTTACTCTGGAGCTTCAGAATCGCCGTCTGTAGCGCCGAGATGAGCGCGGCCTGGTCTTTCGTCCCGTCGTTCGCCGCGCGGATCATGCGCGTCGCCTCGTTCATGTAGTCCCGGCGGAACGCTCGATCCTTGATGATCCCGACGTAGGAGTCGAGCCGGCCGAGGTCCGGCAGGTCGAGATCTAGGTTCGCGAGGTAGGATATTCCGCCCGCCTTTTCGAAAAGCGCCTTCTCTTCGAGCCTCGCCTGCATCGTTCGCAGGTCGATCGGCTCGCCCTCCTCCCACAGTTCGGCCATCGCCGCATAGAGGATCTGGTGCCGCTCGCCGTAGAAGAGCCTTGGCTCTAGCGAGAAGTTCGCAATGTAGCCGTTCTCCAAAAGGAACCCGGCCAAAACGGCACGCTCCGCCTCTTCGCTGTTCGGGCCGAGCGCGCCCATGGCGTGCCCGGGGAACGGCGCGAGAACGTCAGCCATGCTCCGGCCGCTCGCCTTGCCGTTCGTGCCGTTGGTTCCGCTCACGGCCTCCAGCTCCCCGTCATCTCGACCAGATAGCCCTCAGAGAGTCGGCGAAACAGTCCGGCGTCGAGCTGGTCGATCCCGCCCCGGCCGACGAACGGCATGTTCGTCGTGACAATCGTCGGCCGCTGGTAGTCAAAGCGGGTGGCGAGGATTTCGACAAGCCGAAGAATTCCACCGGAACTGAATTCCCTGCCGAGGTCGTCGAAGACGGCGACGCGCGCCTCGTTGGCGCGAATCCGCCAGCGCTCCCGGTCGGGGCCGTCGAGCGCCGCAGAGAGCTGGGATGCGCGAATCCACAGGCAGCCGTCGGGGCGCATCCCGGCAACCGCCGCGCGGTAGAACATTTCGGTGGCGAGCGTCGTCTTTCCGGCCCCGGCGTCGCCCGTCAGAACCACAGACCAGGGCTTGCCCTTCCATTCTGCGAGGTTTCCGCCGCGGAGAAGCTCGACCGGCCACGCCGCCGGCTCCTTGAACGCTCCGCGCCGGTAGGCGGGAGGAACGTCCGCGTAGTCGGCGATCTGCCCGCGGGTCGGCGTGTATCGCTGGATTTCGTCGCAGTCGTAGCAAAGCCCTTTGAGGTCGTCGAATCCCGCCTTGCCGGTCCTCTGCGGCTTCCCGCAAGCCGAACAGTTCCAGGGATACGGTGCCGGCGCGGCGGTCGGTTCAATTTCCACGTGCTGCCTCCTGACGCTTGCGTTCGTCTATAATCCGCTGCTGAATGTCTGCGGCCCGTGCGTCGAGTTCGGGGTGACGGCCCATGTCCCCGCGGGCGGCAAGACGCATGGCGTCGGTCACGCCGTATTTGCCGGAGACTCCGTTGGCGTGGCCGTTGGTGCCGTTACCGTTGCCACCCGGCCCGCCCTTGCCATGCTTATCCCCAAGCCAGCGCTTCAAGTGCTCCCAGACCCCGGAGCCCTGCCCGCGCGGGTAGGTCTTCCGCCGGCTCGGGTTTTCGACATTCCAGTCCTGGCATCGAGCGATCTCTAGCCGGACGCCGGCCTCTCCGCCTTCGCCGACGCCGGGGTACAGTTCGGCGAGCTTCAGAACCTGCGATCTCCGGAGCCCCCACTCGAAAGCACCGGCCGCGTTGCGTCGCCACGGGCCGTGCGGGGAATGCTTAGGCGGCTCGTCGCCCGCGATCGGAAACCAGTACTCCACCGGATCGGTCATCCTGTCCGTTTCCGGGCCCAGTTCGAAAAGTTCACCGGGCGAAACCTTTGTCCGGGCGGCGGAGCCCGAGGCACTCGGGTCCGGCGCGAGGAGGAGTAGGCCGTCTACTTTTTTAGGTAGAACCTTGGAAGGAGAAGGTCCTGTAACTGCTCTTACTCCTGTTCCTGTTCTTGTTCTTGATTCGCCCAAGGGTGGCGGTAAGGGTGCGGGTAACGGTTCCGTGAAGGGTTCCGGTAAGGCTTCGTCGAAGGCTTCCAGGAACGTCGCACCGCGCGCCTCCATAAACGCCCTAAGTCCCTGCCACGCAACGTGCTTAAGGCTGCACTCAGGGATCTCCGTCCACGCTGAACGCCACGACCTGACGACGTTCGGGGACTCCGGCTCGTTGTGGTAAACGGCCTTCGGAAGCCAGACCAGGCGAGCCTTCCAGTCGGCTACCGCAATGCCCTGATGCGCCACTTCTGCGAACGCCTGCCGGAACCCGTCCGGCATACCGTCGGCGCACCCTTCCGGCAACCCTCCGGGCAACCCTTGACGTAACCCTTCCGGTAACCCTTCCGACCCAAGATCCCACCCCAGTTGCTCGGCGAGTTGCGCCTGCCCGGCCACGGAAAGGCCGGGGATCATCCCGGTATGGGGGCCGGTCAAGAGATGGACTAAGAGGGATTGACCGTTGGGCTGCGGACCCGAGAGCGCCATAAACTTGGCGTCGGACCACATTCTTCGCGAAACCTTGCGGTAGACGTCGCGCGCGGGGCGGGGAGGCTTGTCGCCTCCGCCGTCGGCGCCCATTTACGCCGCCTCGCTATCTGACCCGAGGGCCACCTCCAGAATGCGCCCCGCGACCCGGCCGGGAGGCTCGCCGCGAGACTTCGCCAACTCCGCCAGCTTCGCCGCAGACCGCTTCGTCAGGAACACCGTCTGCTGATTCGAGCGCCGGTCGGCGCCGGGTTCCGGGAGCATAGAAGGATCGAACATCCGGGAATTCTCCTAGAGTAAATACTAGGCGCTATCGTACCGCTATCCGCTCGCTACGTCAAGAGCTTCACCGGACCACGAACCGCCCGCCACGTCCGGTCCCGCAACTGCTCGACCTGGCCACGCGCCCGGAGCCGGCCGAGCATGTACGTAGCGGCCACGGCGCACGAAGACGGGCCGCTGCGCGAGGGTCCCCGTCCGTCCAGGTGGGGCCATAGATCGCCGCCGAGACTCTCTGCACGCACCGGCCGGTAGTCTGCGCGTAGCCGGGACAGGACTTCGGCCATGGTGACCGGCCGGTACATCTCGCCGTTGACTCCGCGCTTCATGGTCGACTCGCTAGTCCGTACGCCGCCCGAAGAATCGCCACGATCGCCAGCGACTCGGCCGTCGTCAGATCGCCGTCCTCCCGAATCGCTCGCGCCGCCACCGCGAACCCGGACTCGCTGCCCTCGCCCGGTAAGAAGTCCTCCGGCGACACCCCGAGCCACCGCACGATCCGCGAAAACGTCCGCAAGTCCGGCCACGCGCCCTGCTGTAGCCGCGTCAAGGTGGACGCACTAACCCGAGCTTGCGCGGCTACCTGGCGCCACGTGAGACCGTCGGCGTCGCGCTTAGCGACGAGCGCTTCGACTAGTCCGGGGAGGTCGAAGTCGGGGTCGGTCACGGCTCCGCCAGCGCGGGCAACGCCGCCGCCGCGAGTTCGTACTTCTCCATACTCGCCGCGATCTCCCGCAAAGCCCGCTCGGCCGCGCCCGGAGTCACCACGGCCGCCGCCAGCGAGCCGAAGTGCTCTTCGAGGCACTCCATAAGCAGCGCTCGGATCGCGCCTTCGTCAGGCCCGTGCGGTAGCTTCGAGTCCTGGTACAGATTCGAGAGATGATCCTCCCGCGCCGCGAAGTACTCCCGCACTCGATCCTCGGTCCATTCGCCGCGCCGGATCTCCTTCAGGATCTCGCGGTTGCGGCCGAGAACTAAATCGCCGGTTTCAAGGATCTGTTCCGCTTCGTCCAAGAGCCGGACCACGTGATAGGCGAACTTCACGTCGAATCCGTGCTTTTCAACCGACTCCCGGCGCTTACCTTCCGGCCGGTCGCGGTCGCCGCGCATTTTGTGGAGCTGCGCATGCGCGTAGCCTCGGAAGCGGTGATAGCTCCCTTTGTGTAGAAAGTCTCGCCGCCGGTCTCGGACGCGCTGACCGAGGCGGGTGCAATGGAGTAAGCAGTTTCCCGGGACAAACAGGGCGTCAACCATGTTGGGGTTATTTTGCATGCACAACTGGAAGAACTTCACGATGCCGAAGATCTGGAAGTCGTATTCCCGACCGCGACCGCCGAGCGCGTCCTGTTCTTTGATGTGGTGCTGTTGCCAGACTTCGAAGCGCGGGAGCTTTGTTCCGAACCCTTCGATTTCGCCGGCCAAGTGCGGAAAGATCATCGTCTTGGGAGGGATCGCGAAACCATAAACGTCCATATCTGAATCGTTCTCGGCCACACCATAGGCCATCGAACCCATAACTGCTTCGTAATGCACGTTCGACGGGAGCCACGGCGGCGGCGAGACTAGCCCCTTCAACGCGAGATGTTGCACCTTGCTGCTCATGCCGGAACCTCCCGAGAGATCGAACCGATCGACCGAATGCGAGCCGCGAGCAGCGCATCGCCAACCCAGGCGCCAGGAGCTTTTGCCGGGACTCCGCGGCGAGCGGCGCTCTCGGCCGCCCTTGCGAGGATCTCTTTGCCGAGAACGGACGCCGCCCGGTGCCGCGCTTCGAGAAAGAACCGCTCGCGGTCTCGAAGCTCGGCGCCGTCCTCTGGCAAGTCCCGGCCCGCGGTGTCGGCGTCGCACACCTTGAGGAATTTCGCGACGCCGCTCCATCCGCGCAACCCTCCGAACTCCGCGACGATCTCCAGAACGGTCCCCGCCCGCAGCTCTCGCCAGCGGTGCATCCGCATATGGTGGCGGCAGGCCGAGAGCGAGAAGTCGAGAACCTCGTTCGGCGCCTTCAATCGCCGCAGCGCCGCCTCGATCGGTACCAGCCCCCGCTTCTCGTGCCGGTGGTGCGCGGGCCACTCTTCGCGCGGAGTGAGCGCCTTGCCGAAGTCGTGACAGAGCGCGGCCCAAGCCACCTCCGGCAAGCCAAGCGCCGCGGCATCGATCACCATCATGGTGTGCTCGAAGGCGTCGCCCTCCGGATGGCCGTGCGCGGGCTGCTCGACGCCGATCAACGCGTGAAGTTCAGGAAGAACCACGGCGAGCGCTCCGGCCGCTTCGAGGACGCGGAAGAAGACGCTCGGAGTCGAGCATTTCGTCAGCGCCAGCGTTGCCTCCTGGTAGATCCTCTCGCCGGGCTCGCTCGCCAGTTCTCCGCCTTCGACCGCCACCCGCGCAAGCGCCAGCGTCTCAGCCTCGATCTCGAAACCGAGCGTCGCCGCGAATCGAGCGAGCCTCAGAACGCGAACCGGATCATCGGCGAAGGCGGACGGGTTCGCCGCGCGTAGCGTTTTCGATTCCAGGTCCGCTCGCCCGCCGAGAGGGTCGAAGATCTCGCCGCTTTCCGGGTCCATCGCGATTGCGTTGACGGTTAGGTCGCGCCGCGAGAGATCCTCTTCGAGCGTGACCTCCGGCCCGAACTCGATCTCGAAGCCGCGATGGCCCGGGGCGATCTTTCGCTCCCGCCGCGCGAGCGCGTGCTCTTCGCCCGTCTCGGGATCGAGGTAGACCCGGAACGATGCGCCGACCGGCTTGAATCCGAGCGCATCCATTTCTTCGGGCGTCGAGCCGACGACGACGAAGTCTCGATCGGCCGGGGCCTTGCCGAGCAGGTGATCGCGGACGGCTCCGCCGACCAAGTAACGGCAGAACCTCACGACGGCACCTTGCCGGACGGATCGCCGGTCGCGACGAAGTTTTGAATCCAGGTGGTAATCAGCGGGGATGCCTTGCGAGACTCTCGCCCAAGCTTCTGGCGAAAGTTGTCGCGTAGCTCGCGGGGGAGCAGGACGGAAAGGCCAACCAAGTCTATGTTTTTCATGACTTCTCTATGGTACTAGATGGATGCAAGGGAAGTCAACCGCCCTTCCGCGCCGCCCGATACCCCGCGCAGACCTTCCGCGCCCGAACCCCTGCGCGCCCCGGAACGTGGCACCAGAAGGGCTCGCCCTCCCGAACGCACTCGGCCGCCGAGTAAGCGGTGTCGCTTTGGTTTGCGGGCGAGCCTAAGCGGAATGCACATTCCGAGCAGCGTCCGTCCGCCTCGATCCCGTCCGCCAGCATCGCGCCCTGGATTGCCCCGGCGATCGTCGGCGAATTGATCCGCGGCGCTTCTTCCGCGGTGGCTGCTCCCGCCTTGATCGCTTCCCGTTCGAGCATCGACCGGTTGTTCGCGGTCACCGAATTCGCAAGCCCGATGAACTGCGCTAACATCTCCTGAATCCCGTACGGGCCGAAGTTGCGCGCGATCTTCTCAATCAATTTGCGTCGGAGGTCAAGCGGAAGATGGACCAGGTCGGCGATCTGTTCGGCGTGGGCCTTGGTGAGTGTGTAGTCGGTGGCGGTCATGCCAGTCCTGATTCCGGCCGGGCTTCAAGCATCTCGAATCCGAGGTCCGGCTGTTCATCTTCGGGCGCGCCAGCCGCGGCCATATTTTTCACGGCCTGTCGGTAGTAGGAGAGCTTCAACTCGATACCGATTCCGCGACGACCAGCCTGCACAGCGCCGTAGACCTCCGAACCAACGCCCATGAACGGAGTTAGAACGTTCTCGCCAGGGTTGCTCCACAAGATAACGCAGCGCTCGATCACGTCCAGCTGCAAGGGGTGTACGTGTTTTTCGTCTTCCTGGTCGCGCGCCGGTTTGTAAGGTAGAACTCGATCGATCCGAACGTCATCCCAGAAGGCGCTTGCATACTGCCTCCAGATCCAATGAGAGTAGCGGTTCTCGGTTTGCTTTCCTGTCCATCCGCGATAGCCGAGTAGTTCGCGCGGGATCTCGCGGGATCCGGCATAACCCATCAACCCGGTCGGGTGCGCGATCGGCACCGGGTTGTCGCCCTTCTTTCGGAATACGAGAAGATAGTCGGCGCTCGCGACCGTACAGCGCGAAGAGTCGTCTACGATCGTCTTGTGAGCGAGCGCCTTGGTGAGCGTCCGGTTTCGCACGGCGAGAGGCTCTTTCCATACCGCATAGCGTGCAACGTAGTGGAATCCGCGCTCTTCGTGCAGGCGGATGATGTCGCCCGGGAAGTCGATCAAATGATCGTTGCCGGAGTTGCCGGATGGCACGTCCATACAGTGAACAGCGGTCATTCGGCCGGGCATCGTCAGGCGGTGAATCTCGTCCACCACGAAGCCGTAGTGCTCAAAGAATTCGCCGCGGCTTCTGGCGTTCGACAGATCGTTCGGACTGCTGGAATACTGGTACAGTCCGCTCGTTGAACCGAAAAACGGCGGGCTGTACACCGAGAGGTGAATCGACCCTGACGGCAGGGTTGGCATGACTTCCAGCGAATCGCCGCAATAGATGGCGT